>Ga0134128_10000149_pt1 | contig 97686 bp, 83 predicted proteins | sample KB31754_FD_96462 | JGI IMG/M metagenome (GOLD analysis project Ga0134128, IMG submission 96462) | Terrestrial soil microbial communities with excess Nitrogen fertilizer from Kellogg Biological Station, Michigan, USA - KB3-175-4 | ecosystem: Environmental > Terrestrial > Soil > Unclassified ... | reverse complement strand
GAACCTGGCCACGGCGGTGTCGACGCTCAAGACCACGGGCTTTGGTGGCACGGCGCAGACGATTGATGCCTGGAGTGGTGTCAGTAATGGGGCGAACAAGCTGCATTGAGTTGGGGCAATCCGCGTGCGTGGGACCTGTCGGCGGGCCCCGCGCATTCGCGGCCAAAGTATGGGTATTGTTGCCGGGCGAGCTCGATTTCGCATCGGGGCTGCTATCCATTCAAGGAAGCCCGCCGGCATGCATGTTGCGTGTTACGGTGTACCTGATGGACGGTTTGTTTGTAGTCCTGGCTTAAGGTATTCTCCCTGTTTCAAAGTACCTGGTGGCAGGCGGCGCAGGTTCGCATATGAATACATCTGAATCGTTTTTCAAAGCAGTGACATTGGCTGCGGACCACTTCAATCGCGGCCGATATGCCGAGGCAGAAGAGTGCGCGTCTCTCGCCACGAATGACCTGCCGGATTCCGGTGATGCATGGAAAATCATCGGTGTGGCGCGATTTGCGCAGGGCAAGGATGCGTGCGCAGCCTTGACGCGTGCCGCGGGTTTGTTGCCACTTGACGCACAGATTCTTTCCTATCTGGCTGCGGAATATATGAGGCTTGGTGAACTCCATCAGGCCGAACGATGCTTGAATGATGCATTACGTGTTGACTCGGCTTCTGCACTTGCCGCATATCATCTCGGTAGACTGAGAGCGCAGCAAAACAAATTGCAGGAGGCGGAAGCGTTGTTCAAGCGCGTCCTGCTGTCACCTGATCCGGTTCCCGGCGCACTCTATTCGCTCGGAAATGCGCAATTCAATTTGGGCAAATATTCGGAAGCTGAAACGTCAATCCGTGAAGCGATTCGCAAATATCCGGATCAGGCTGAAGCATACGTTGCGCTTGGCATGTTGTTGCTTTTGAAGGGGCAATTGGAGGAAGGTTTTGCCCTCTACGCAAGATACCGAACCATGAGCGCCATGCCGCAGGGGCCGAATTTTTCTTTTCCCCAATGGAACGGCATGGACGATTTGCACGGCAAGCGGCTACTTGTCCTGTGTGCAGAGCAGGGCTTTGGTGACGCGATCCAATTCGTTCGTTTTGCCAAGGTACTCGAGGAGCGCGGCGCAATCGTATCGGTTGGGGCCAGCCAGGAATTGCATCGCTTGTTCCTCGGCCTTGAACTGCGTGGAGGCATCTACGCCAATGGCGCCACGTTGCCTGAATTTGACTTCTGGTGTTACTCGATGAGTATGCCGGCGGCGCTGGGTATTACGCTCGATTCTATCCCTTTGTCTTCCGGGTATTTTCCCATTGCGGGCATGCCGGCGCAGAAACGCGAGACACTGCGCGTGGGCTTGGCCTGGCAAGGCAACCCCAGGCACGCCAACGATGCCCGGCGTTCCCTGCGTCTGCGCCAGCTGGAAGCATTGTTACGCTTGCCGAACGTCGAAATGGTTTCTCTTCAAAGGGACGTGCCGGACATGGATGCGGAAACCGCCGCAAGGCTGGAATTCGGTTTGACGGAAAAGCCGATTCGGGATTTTCAAGATACGGCCGACCTGATCGGCAGCGTCGATCTGGTCATTGCAGTTGACTCGGCTGTCGCGCACCTCGCTGCGGCGATGGGACGTGAGACCTGGGTGATGCTGTCTCGCGTTCCGGATTGGCGCTGGTTGCTGGACCGGACCGACAGCCCCTGGTATCGAAGTATGCGTCTGTTTCGTCAGATCGCCGACGGTGAGTGGAGCGATGTTGTTGGTGCCATTTCCGCCCTGTTGCTGGAGCGAGCCAGCATGCGCTAACAGGCTGCAGGATCTGCCGGGCAATATTGTGGGTAAGCGTAGTTGGGCAGGCTGGAGCGAAAATTCCAGGGCGACTATCTCAACGAGGGGACATCTTCTGCCGGAAGTCCTAATGCGCTTGTAGAACAGCGGAGTAGCCAGATGCATGACTAACTCGATTGATCCGACACTGCAAATTCAGCTCACATCGGATCAATTGCAGAAACTGATTGCAATGTTGTAAAACGCGAACCCAAATGATTCAACTACTTCCCTTGTAGTAGATCAAGGCGCCACATCGATCTGATGTTCGCTCTTGCCCACCCATTTGCCTTGCACGCGGTTGCCGGTCACGGTCAGGTGCAGCGCTGCCGTTTGCGTCTCGCTGCCCGGAAGCGTTTTCAGTTCTTCCGCCACCTCCAGCTTGCCACCCCGCTCGTGGCCGTTCAAGCGGATCAATTGGCGGTATTTGTCGTAGTAATACGCGCCATTGACTTCGTTGTTGGCATTCTTGAACAGGCGCATGGTGATGGGGGTCTTGCCATCCATGGTGCCGTGCAGGAAGATGCCATAGATGCCGCACGGTGACTGGGCTTTGCTGTCCTTGAACAGGGTGCACAGGAGTGGTATGTCGGACCCCGGCACCTGTGGCTTGGCGTCCTTGAACAGCAGGCCCAAGCCGTACGATGTTAGGTGTGGTTTCAGTTCGGCGTAGGTGAGTTCAAAGCTGAGCTCGCCTACGTCATCGATTGCACGCATCGCATGGTTGCTGCAGCGGCCCAGCTGCAAGATGAATTTGTCGGCACCGAGCGCAAAGTCGGCATAATCGGCCAATGGTGCGTCCTTGGTTTTTCCCAGCTCTGCCAGGGCGCTATTGGCCTGGTCCAGGCAATCCTTGTTGAAGTCGATGCGCTCTTGCGTCTCATCCCCCATGTCGCGCTCTGTCTTGGCCTTGGAGGCGCGCTCCTGTTTCAGTTCGGCGTTGAGCTTGTCTATCATGCTGCGATAGGCATCGCGCTTGGCTTCCGCCAGCTTGCGCGCAATGGCTTGCTGGCCCCGCGCCGTGACCAGGTCGTCGAGGCTGAGCTGGCGCCCGGTTTGCAGGTCGAAATTGTAATGCGTCGTGAAGTTTTCGCAATAGGCGCCGCAGCCTTCGCCGGTGAATTCAATCGACAGGATGCGTTCGTCATTGCGCAGCGTGGTGAATGCCTGGCTGGCCAGGCCGTCTATCTTGATCCCGTCGGCTTCGCTGAGGAATTTTCCGGGATGGCGCGGTGCCGCCACTTCAAGCTGGCCGGTAAAGAGCGCGTCATTGATGTTGGCTTCCACCCGCGGATCGGTGCCAAGGACGAAGGGCATCACGATGTCGGTGTTGGCGGGTTTTTCGACCCCGGGGATCTTGCCGTGGAATTCCAGCGTGGTGACGGAGAAGTCGCTTGCGGCCTGGGCCGGCAGGGAGCACAAGGCCAATGCGGCGCAACTCGCCAGCGTCAGTAAGGGAATGCGCATCATCGCTCTCAGGCAGCCTGCGCTGCAAAACGTTCGAAGTCGTCAATCGGCAAGGGGCGCGAGAACAGATAGCCCTGGTAGTCGTGGCAGCCGTTCTGCGCCAGGAATTCGCGCTGGGCATGGGTTTCCACGCCCTCGGCGATCACCGACAGGTCCAGGCTCTTTGCCAGCGCGACGATGGTCTTGGCGATGGCGGCATCGCTGGGGTCGGTCAGCACGTCGCGCACGAAGGATTGGTCGATCTTGAGCTGGTCCAGCGGCATGCGCTTGAGGTAGGCGAGCGAGGAATAGCCGGTGCCGAAGTCGTCGAGCGAGAAGCCCACGCCGCGCTGCTTCAGGGTATTCATCTTTTCGATCACAGTGGGCACGTCGTCGATCAAGAGGCTTTCCGTCAGTTCAAGCTTGAGCCGCGCCGGATTGGCGCCGGATGTTTCCAGCGCATCGATCACCTGTTGCACGAAGCCGGGCTGGCGGAACTGGCTCACGCTCACATTCACGGCCAGCGTCAAATGCGCCTTGTGCGCATCGCGCGCCCATTGCGCCAATTGCACGCAGGCGGTCTTCAAGACCCAGGTGCCCAGCGGCAGGATCAAGCCGCTTTCTTCGGCCACATGGATGAAGCCGGCCGGGGACACCATGCCGCGTTGCGGATGGTGCCAGCGCACCAGGGCCTCGGCCCCGATCAGGCGGCCCGAGCCCGTCACCTGGGGCTGGTAGAACACCACGAAATTTTCCTGTGCCAGGCTGTGGCGCAAGTCGTGTTCCAGCCGTGCGCGTTCCAGAATCGCCGCTTCCATGGCCGGGTCGAAGAAGCGCACCGTGTTGCGCCCGACTGCCTTGGATTTGTACATGGCCAGGTCGGCCTGCTTCATCAATTCCTCGAATGAACCGCTCTTGTCGCGGAATAGCGTGGCGCCGATGCTGGCCGTGGACGTGTAGGTGACTTCGCCCAGGTGATAGGGCTCACGCAGCGCATCGAGTGCTTTTTCCGCCACGGCTTCTGCCTGGTTGCCGGCTTCGCTCTCTTCCTTGTGCAGGTCGGAGAGGATCACCACGAATTCATCGCCGCCCAGGCGCGCCACGGTGTCGACCTCGCGTACGAAGGACATCAGGCGCTTGGCCACCTGGCGCAACAGCTTGTCGCCGATGTCGTGGCCCATCGTGTCGTTGAGTTCCTTGAAGTTGTCGAGGTCGATGAACAACAGGGCGCCATAATGGTGGCTACGGTCGGCGCTGCGGATGGCTTGCTTGAGGCGGTCGCCGAACAGCGTGCGGTTGGGCAGGCCGGTCAATTGGTCGAAGAAGGCCAGGTCCTTGATTTCGGCTTCGGCCTGCTTGCGTTCGGTGATGTCGGAATGCGAACCGACGAAATGGGTGACCCGGCCATCCTTGTCGCGCACCACGGAAATATTGAGCCAGACCGGGTATTCCTCGCCATTCCTGCGCTTGGCCCACATTTCGCCCTGCCAGCCGCCCGAGGCGCGGATTTGGCCGATGATGGCGTTGTAGAATTCCGCGTCATGGCGCGACGAGCGCAGCATGTCGGTGGTGCGGCCCACGAGGTCGGACAGCGTGAAGCCGCTGATGTGGGTGAAGGCCTGGTTGATGCGCTGGATCACGCCTTTGGCATCGGTGACGACGATGCCGTCGTTCGATTCGAAAGCCGTGGCCGAAATGCGCAGTTCGGCGTCGGCGCGGTTGCGCGCGCGGATGTCGCGCAGCGTGCAGGCCACCAGCGTGCCGTGGTCGGTGCGCACCGGCTTGACGTTGAACTCCACGTCGATCTCCTGCCCGTCCTTGCGCAGGATCAGGCTTTCCTGTGCCTGGGCCTGCGCCTTGCTGCCTGCCGCCTTGCGCAAGGATGGCTGCAGCAGGGCATGCGTGGCGCGTAATCGGTCCGGCACGACGGACTCGAACTTGCGCCCCTGCAGTTCGCTCTGTTCATAGCCGAGCAGCACGGCGGCCTGGCGGTTGGCCATGACGATGGTGCGTTCGATGTCGATGATCAACAGTGCATCAGGATTCGATTCAAAGATCGATTGCAGCAGGCGCCGGCTGGCGCGCGCCTGGTTGTGGTCTTGCACGTTGCGCCGGCGCAGCACATAGACCACGGTGCAAAACAGCGCGAACAAGACCGTGGGCAGGGTACGTTCTGCGCTGAGCCAGGCATGCGGGGGCGTGAAGAAATAATCGCCCGCGACTACGCTGACGATGGCGGCAAACGTGATCGGCCCCGTGCCTTGCAACAGGCCGGCCAGTACGACAGCCAGGTAAAACGGCAGGTAGCCATATTCCGGTTCGGGCGGGAGCACGAAGATGCGTAACAGGGCAGCGCATGCAACCACCACCAAGGCCAGCCCATAGCGCAGCGAAGGCGCCCATCCGGGAGCCTTGGCCTGGGTCAGGTCGGCAAATAGCTGGGCGTGCGGACTGATGCGTTTCAAGTGCTGCCTATTCCACCAAGAGTTACATGCGGTTAACAACCATCATACTTGCCCGTCCGGTGACGGGCAAGGGAAGGGATGATGAAAGGTTACCCGTGGAGGCAAATCTTGTGGAGGGAAGTTTCAGCAAACCTGGCGGTATTTGTCATGTTGCCAAGTTTTACTTCCCGTGCTAGGGCTGGGTCAACAAGCCTTAATCGTCAGCGGCAGCAAGCAGGGATTCAACCGCACGTTCGAAAACCGGTTCGTCTTCCAGGAAACGCACGCGGTCGTTGCGCAACAGGCGCTGGAACATGCGCGCGCTGATCATCGAGGGTTCGCTCTGGTCGGCCAGGGTCAATACCATGTTCGATGCGTTCTGGTTGATCCAGTTGAGCTTGCCCTTGCTCGGCTTGCCGCCGAGATTGACTTCGATGGCCACGCCCACACGCAGGCGTTCGGCGATGTCGAACGGCTTTTCGTCGGCCACGTCTTCACCGCGTTCGGCTGCGGCGGCTTCGGCGTCTTCCTGCGCCTGCAATTGCGCCTGCAGCTCGGGGTCGTCGTCGAAGAAGTGGTCCAGCATGTTGATGCGCGCATCGAGTTCGCGCATCGCGTCTTCCAGGTAACCCTTGCGGCTGGTGGGCGAGACCTTGCCCGGCGCGCTCGGCTGCACCGATTCCGGGTTGTCGACAAACTTCTGGAAATGCGCGTGGATGGCCGAGAACGAGATCGGCGGCGGGGCCGAACTGTTGCCGCGCAAGACCAGCGTATGCGCGTCGAACAGCCAGTCCATCAGGGTCTGCTTGTTCGCGGCCGGCCAGCCTATCGGTTCCATGCCGCCGTGGATGGTCTTGAGGATGGGCGGCAGCAGGGCCAGCAATTGCTGGCGGTCGCCTTCGCTCACCTTGGGCAGCACGCTCCAGAGCAAATCCGGGATCAGCGCACGGTATTCGGCGGCGATGGCGGGGTTGTTGCGTTCGGCGTATTCGATGGCGCGCGACCAGTCGTTTTCCAGGAATTCGCGCAGGTGGTCGTTGATGGTGAGGCCAAGCAGGGCTTCGCTGACCTGGGCGCTGGTGTGGGCCAGGCGCAGCGTGCGGCTCTCTGCATGCTCGACCGCTTCCACCGCCACCGACACCCCTTTTTCCTGCGTCAGCAATTCGCGCGCGATGAAGGTGTCGAGGTCGTCGAGCATCTTCAGGAACAGATTGGGGTTTTCCGTCTCGTCGGCCAAAATCGCTTCGACGATGCGGCAAATCTCGGCCGTGACGGCCACGCCGCTTGGGTCAACCTGCTTCAAGCCCAGCGAAATCGAGCCGATCCGGTTCACCAGCATGCGCGCCGGGTGGGCCTTGGTAGTCAGCAGCGATTCGTCGCGCAGTGCGATCTTCAGCACCAGGAACTGCAGGCGGCCCAACTGGGCGCGCACTTCGGCCGGCACTTGCGTATCGCGCAAAATGAATTCGAAGAGCATCGAGACGATATCGATCGTCATTTGCTCCTTCAAATTGTTCGCCACTTCGTTCAGGCCCGAGCGGCGTTCCATGATCAGGTTGCGGATTTCGCCGCTTGCCGAATACATGTCCGGCGTCGCCGGCGTGCTGTGGCGGATCAGGCGCTGCACCGTGCCGGCCAGCAGCCCCGGCGCGGCGCGCAGCGGTGCCGGCTCACCATGGCCTTCAGCACTGTCGTCGTAGTCTTCGAAATCGTCAGGCGCGCTGCTGCCGGCGAAGAAGCGGCGCAAGATGTCGCCCACGGCTTTCTTGCCCGACAGCCAGCTTGGCCGCGCGCGATCGGATGTGTCGGCGCCACCTTCGGCGCCAGTGCCGCCGCCATCCTCGCCGGCAAGGTTCGCACCGTTTGCGCCATTTGTGCTGGCACCACCTTGTCCGTATTGGCCGGGGACGCCGTGCGCACCCGGACCCGTCGAACCCTGGCCGCCTTGCGCGGCAGAACCTGCGCCACCTGCATGAGCGGCCTCGGAATGCGAGCCCGCGCCAGATGCGGAACCTGGCGGCATGCCGCTTCCGCCCGAGCCAATGCCTTGCGTGCCGGGCCCACCAGCACCACCATGGCTGCCATGGCCAGCGCCTGTATTGCCGGCACCCGTGGCACCGTAGGCGCCGGCACCTGCTGCTCCGCCGCTGAAACCGCCGGGACCGCCATTGCCAGCCGCACCGCCGCGGGCAACACCGCCGGCAACATAAGCTTGCGTGGCACCGGGCCGGGCGCTGTGGTAAGCACCACCCGCGCCGCTTGCCACGCCATGCCCGCCGGCTGCGTTACCGCCTTGGCCCATGCCGCCAGCACCGCCACCGCTCATGCCGCCGCTTATGCCACCGCTTATGCCACCGCTTATGCCACCGCTTGTGCCACCGCTTATGCCACTATTCATGCCACCGACATGGCCAGCACCCGGTGCCGGATAATTTGCGCCACCGCCTGCAACGCCGCCCGGGTTCGCGTTGTAGTGGCCCGCCTGGCCCATGCCGGCGCCACCCTGGGGCGCAAATGCGGAATGCTCAAAGCCGTGCGGAGGAAATGCGGTATCGACATCGAGCGGGGCATGCTGCTGGCTGGCCGCCTGGCCGCCGCGGAACGGGCGTGACGCCATGGCACGTACCGAACTGAACAAACGCTCCACTGCACTGGATGGTGCCTGCGGGCCTGAAGCAGCAGGTGGCTGGCCACCCGCTTGCTGCCCCTGCCACGATTGCTGTGGTGCGGTCTGCCCCATGGCAGGATAAGCCCCGGAGTTGGCGAACCCGCCTTGTTGGGGATAGGCGCCGCCTGCCGGCGCGCCATGCGATGGTGCACCACCGGCCTGCGCCGCGCCGCCATGCTGGTTTGCGCCGGGTGGATATGGTTGGCTGGGTTGGCTGGGTTGGCCGGGTTGACCCTGTTGGCCCGGTATGCCTTGTTGCCCCGCCTGCCTGCGCGCAGCCGCCGGGGAGGGCGCATGGTGCTCCTGGAATTCATCGTCGTCGTCGACGGGCGGACGGCGCGATTCCGGCGAACGCTTGGGCTTCATCAATTGCGCCGCAATGCCGTTTTCAGCCAGATGCTCGTTCACGGCGCCATAGATCACCGCCACCTGGGCAACGAATTCATCGGCCAGCTGGTCGGTCAGCATCAGATGCAATTCCGGCGGCGCGTCGATGTTCTCGATGGCCTTGAGGATGGCGCGCGAAAACAGATACGGGCGGAACGGATTTTCGCGTTCGCGGATATTGTCTTGCTCGAACAGCAGGGCGATACGGATGTTCAAGTCGCGCAGTTGCTCACCAGCCTCGTTGCGGAAACGGTCGGTGATGCTGTTGAAGCGTAATTCGTCTTCGAAGGCGGAGGTATCGATCAGCGAAATCGGGCCGTCAAGCAGGCTGTTGGAAAAGCTGGGGCGGTAATTGCTGTAGGTGGTCTGGAAGCTGCGGTGGAGCAGTTTCTCCAGCGCCTTCTTCATCTGCACCTTGATGTCGAAACTCTTTTTTTCCAGCACGCCGCGTGCCTCGAGCATGCGCCGCTGCGCCTGGGCCGTCGGGCTGCGGTCAGCCTTGGCAAAAAGGGCTTCAGCACTTTTCTTGATGACGCCGTCGAGGCCATCGGCGAACGTGTTGACGTAGACCGCGCGGGTTGACGCCAGCAGATCGTTGCGGTCGATTTGTTCGTTTAACGCATCCATTCCAAACCCAGGCTGTCGTTTTATTATTATGTTTTTCCTCAGAACCTGTTTACGATCTTACTGCGCGACCCGGATTTGCCACCAACCAGTGCTCAAAATCCTCATGTACTTAAGTACATTCCGGTTTTTCCGCGCTGTTTGGCAGCAACTGCGGGCCGCTCGCTACAGATCGTAATCAGGTTCTCAGTGGAGCATTATCGGCTGCGACCCTGGAACAGCTACCTTCACGCATTCACCGAATTTTGTTATTGACGACCGGCAGGAACCAAGCCGGAACGATCATTTTTATAGTCTGATTATAAAGTGAATTGAATCCCGGCTTGACCGAAAAACCAGAGATTTAACAATTGTTGACAGGCATTATGATGGACTTGTTACAGATTCATTCTGGTATGCAATATCGAATTGCGTCGCTCTGGAAGAATGTGTGCAAGTGGTATGGTTGGGCTGGCCCATCCGGTCTGCACATGGCGTGCCGAGTTTGCAATCGCCAGGAATCGAAAGGGTCAGTTTTAGTGCTTGCATTCTCATGAATAATCTCCAGCAAAGCCCGATTGCCAAGCGTCGGACATCAAACCGATGAACAATGAAACTCTGCCGGCGTTACGCCAGCGCATTGCCGCATGCACCCTGTGCGCTACCCACCTGCCGCATGGCGTGCGCCCGGTAGTGCGCTTTTCATCCACTGCGGCGCTTGTGATCATCGGCCAGGCACCGGGGGCCAAGGTACATGCCAGTGGCGTACCCTGGAACGACGCCAGCGGCACGCGCTTGCGCGAATGGCTGGGCTTGCCGGAAACCGTGTTTTACGACGACACCAAAGTGGCACTCGTCCCCATGGGTTTTTGCTACCCCGGCAAAGGCAAAAGCGGTGACCTGCCGCCGCGCAAGGAATGCGCGCCACAATGGCATGAAACCATCATGCAGTGCCTGCCAACGCAACGCCTGACTCTGCTGGTAGGCAGCCATGCGCAGGCACACTACCTGCCGCAGGATGGACGCAGCATGACGGAGAAGGTCAGGGCATTCCGCGAAGCTTTACCGCGCTTTTTTCCCTTGCCGCATCCTTCCTGGCGCAGCACCAAATGGATGCAGGATAATCCCTGGTTCGGGGCGGAGGTATTGCCGGTATTGCGAGTGGAAGTGGCGCGGTGCCGGGCCCAATGGGGCAATGGTGGGTGAATGCGGCAAATTCCAGGCACCAGACATTGTTCCGGACCCAAGGCCAATCTGCCGTACGGGTGCTCTCTGACCTTGAATGGTTTTTGCCTGTGAGCGCCTGCCCTGACCCCGCAGGCCCGGCCGTGATTGCCTGACAAGGGCCCCTACCTTATCTCAAACGCCCATCGCACCTTCCCGCTGGTCTTCAGCTTCTCCGCCCATCGGCCCTGTACGATGCGGGCAGGGGGGCGCAGCGCGTTTTCGCTGCCCTCAGGCAAATGGACAATAATTCGCAATAACATTGCATTATTGACTACAAAAAACGATTTTTCGATACGGAAATTGATATCGGAAATGGGAAAAAATTGATTGGATGGTTTTTTTACGCTGTCTTAATATGGCCTCGCTGCTTGAATTGCACCGTTACAGCAACTTCCACATAACAAAAAATTGCAATGGAGACATATGAAACATCCTCATCAAGGGGCTAGCCCAATCTATTTGCAACCTCACTTTGCCTTGAAAGTGATGCTTGCGGCACTCGCGGGGGCGGGGGTTTTCGGCGGGACGAGCGCATTTGCGCAGGAAACGCCAGCCCAAGACCCGCAGGCCATCGTCGTCACCGGCGTGCGCGCGTCGGCCCAGAGCGCCGAAAAGCTCAAGAAGGATTCGGACCAGATCGTTGATTCGATCGTGGCCGACGACATCGGCAAGTTCCCCGACAATAACGTGGCCGACACCGTTGCGCGCATCCCCGGCGTGCAAGTGCTGCGTACCACCAGCGAAGCCAACACGGTATTGATCCACGGCTTGCCCGGCATCGAAACGCTGTTGAATGGCCGCGATTATTTCACCACCTTTGGCCGTTTCGTCCAGCTCGCCGACATTCCCTCGGCCATGCTGCAGCGTGTGGACGTCTACAAGTCGCAAAGCGCCGACCTGATCGAAGGCGGTATTGCCGGCACGCTCGACATCCGGACCAATCGCCCGTTCGACTTCAAGGGCTTCAAGGCCATCGTCAACGCCGAACTCGACAATGAAGACAAGGCCAAGTCGAACGACCCGAACATCAGCACCATGTTTTCCGACCGCTGGAAGACCCCTATTGGCGACATCGGCGCCCTGATCGGCCTGTCCTATGTGAAGAATCATTATCACGAAGAGCGTGCATTCGACACCGCCCCCGTAGCCAATGGCCCGGCCGGCGACATCGGCCCCTCGGTCATGGGTATCGAAGACATTCCTGGCTTGCGCACCCGCACCGCCGCCAACGTTGCCTTGCAATGGCGCCCCAATTCGGACCTGCAGTTCTACGTGGAAGGCATGTCCACGCATTACCTCAACACCAGCGCAACCGACTTCTTCGTTGCCATTCCGTATGCCGGCGCCTATAACAGTTCGACCAACTTCCCCGGCACGAACATCATGCACACGCTGTCGACTTCGAACGTGTTCACGATCGATTCGACCCAGGCCCTGTGGGCCGATACACTGACCGAACAGGGCGCCGTCGGCGGCACCTGGCAAATCTCGCCGCAATTGCAGCTCGATTCGGAATTTGCCCGCACCACCAGTACTTACAAGTGGGCCAACCCGATTCTCGACACGCGCACCACAGTGCCCAATGTCGCCGTCAACACCAGCAACGACGGCACGCCCAGCTTTTCGTATGGAGGCAGCGGTTTCAGCATGACGGACGCGTCGAACTTCGACATCAACGGCATCTTCGACCGTTACGGCCAGGACTCCGGGCAATCCAACGCCTGGCATACCGACTTGAAATACTTCCCCGACAGCGAAGGCTTGCTCAAGGAACTCGGTGCCGGCGTGCGCCTGACCGACCGTTATGCCAAGTCGATCAAGTCGTTCGAAGGTGAATCGAATGCGCCAGGCAACATCGCTGTTACCGGCTTCCCTGGGCTCAATTGCACGTCGCCTTCAATGTATGGCAACTACGGTTTGAGTTCCTGGTATACGCCCTGCACCGGCTATCTGTTGAACAACACGGCCGCGTTGCGTAGCGCCATCACCGGCACCAGTGCGGCACGTCCGCTCGACCCGGGTTCGTTCTTCTCGGACGAAGAAAAAACCTATGCGGCCTACCTTTCGGCCAAGATGGGCTTTGACCTGCATGGCATGCCGCTTGATGCCGTGGCCGGTGTGCGCGCCGTCAAGACCGATAGCGACACCCTCGGTAACGACTTGATCAATGGCGACTATCTGCCCGACATGAAGAGCAAGTCCGACACCGACCTGCTGCCCAGCCTGAGCCTGAAGCTGCACCTGCGTGACGACCTGATCGCCCGCTTTGCCACCAGCCGCACCATCACGCGTCCCGGTTTTGACCAGTTGAACCCCGGCACGGCCTTCGTCAACGGCAACGGCAACACCGTGCAGCCGACGGCCAGCGGCGGCAACCCTGACCTGAAGCCGGTGCATGCCAATAATTTCGACGGTTCGCTCGAATGGTATTTCGCCCCGGCCAGCATGATGAGCGCCGCACTGTTCCGCCACGACTTCGATGGCTATATCGCGAGCAAGGTGGACCAGGAAGTGTTCCAGGGTACGACGTGGAACGTGACGCGCCCCTTCAACACCGACAGCGGCCATCTGCAAGGCGTGGAACTGGCGTATCAGCAGTTCTTCGACAAGTTGCCGGGCTGGATGAGTGGGCTGGGGTTCCAGTCCAACGTGACGGTCATGACCGGCGGCCTTGAGTCTTCGGCCGATCCTTATCTGGAAGGCAAGCCATTCCAGGGCATGTCGAAGTACGCCTACAACCTGGTCGGCCTGTATGAAAAGGATGGCTGGTCCGGCCGCCTGGCTTACAACTGGCGCTCGCGTTATACCGATACCTACAATGCCGGCACGATCAATGGCGCGTCCTACGATTTGGTGGTGGCACCGATTTCGGCTCTCGATGCATCGCTGGCTTACCAGATAACGAAGAACTTCACGCTGGCACTTGAAGGCAATAATTTACTGAATTTCAAGTACCACGACTACTTCAGCAATTCCGTGATCACTCCGCGTGATACCCGGTATTATGACCGTACCTTGCGGATCGGCCTGCGCTGGAAGTTGTAGGATGGGCATCGAAAAAATGTGATGTTACCGGAGGCGTTGCCGGCTACTGCCGACAACGCCTCTTTTCAATCCCGAGGTTGGTTAACGCATTCACGGTTTTGTATTAAAATGGATAACACAATGCAGGACAAGGGTATGTCGGTCGTGGAAAAGACCGGCTTCGGCGCAGGTGACATGGCATTGAATGTCGTCATCTCGTCGATGATGCTCATCATCACCTACTTCTATACCGACATCTATGGCTTGAAGACGGCAGACCTGGCGCTGTTGTTCGTGCTGGTGAAGATCATCGGCGCCGCCGCCGACATGACGATGGGGCAATTGACCGACCGCATCACCACGCGCTTCGGGCGCTACCGTCCCTACCTGTTGTGGCTGGCCGTGCCTTATGGCGTCAGTGTGTTCTTCGTCTTCACCACGCCGCAATGGCAGTACGACGCCAAGCTGGTGTGGGCCTATTCCACCTATATCATCATGACCGTGATGACGGCTGGCGTGGGCATTCCATATATCTCGCTCATCAGCGCATTGACCAATGACCCCAAGGAGCGCCTGTCGGCCAATGGCTACCGGCTGTTCTTTGCCAAGATCGGCGCCTTCATGGTGACCATCATCGTGCCCATGCTGGCACAGCGCTGGGGCGCAGGCGATGCCGCCGTGGGCTATCAGGCTGCCATGGCCATCATGGCGGCCATGGGTGTGGTGCTGTTCCTGTTCTGCTTCTTCAGCACCACCGAGCGTGTGGTGCACGTGGTGCAGCGCCAGCCGCTGGTCGAACAGATCCGCGTGCTGCTGAAAAACGACCAGTGGCTGATCCTGTGCGGCGTGTGCGTCACGGGCACGGTGGGCTATGTGGTACGCGGGTCGGTGGCGATCTATTACGCCAAGTATTATCTCGGCGGCGACACGGCCGTGGTCTCGGCCTTCCTTTCCACCGGCGTGGCTGCGGCCATCCTGTCCATGGTCGCGTCCACCTGGATCACCAAGTTCTATTGCAAGGTCAAGCTGTTCCGCTATACACAGCTCGCGGTGGCGCTGTTGAGCGTGATGATCTATTTTCTGGTCAGGCCGGGCGATACGGTGCTGGGCTTCATGCTGTATTTCCTTTTGTCGTTCATCGTTGACCTGCATGCGCCGGTGTTTTGGTCGGCCATTGCCGAAACCATCGACTACGGCCAGGTCAAGACCGGCAAGCGCGTGGCCGGCTTTGCCTTTGGCGGCATTTCCGTTTGCCAGAAAGCCGGCATGGCCATTGCGGGTGGCCTGGTGGGCGTGTTGCTGACCTATTTCCATTACCAGCCCAATCACGAACAGACGCCGCAAGCGCTGGCCGGCATCGCGTTGATGCTGTCGCTGATTCCGGGCCTGTTTCACTTCATCATGGGCGCCCTGATGTTCAAGTACCGCATCAGCGACGACTATTACGGTGAAGTGAAGAGTGAAATGCGCCTGAAGGGCTATGTGGCGGGTTGATTTACAAGCTTAGAGCTCATTCCATAAATGGAGACCTGTGCAAACGCACTATTTGGGGCAGTGTGCTAACGTCATTTCGTCGCACAATTGCCTACTTTGCGCGAACGAAAGTATGCCAAACGCGACCCAAATAGTACGTTCCCTCCGGGTTTTCGCCAGAAAGGGCGCTGGCGGCGTTGCGCTCCTTGCTCGTAGCCCCGCTACGAGACGCGTCGCGCGCCTTGCCAGCCCCCTTTCTGACAAAAATGCATCAGGCCCCCATTTATGGAATGAGCTCTAGTGAACATGCGGAGATTGACGTGACCGAACCATTGCGCCCCCTGATCGAACAGCGGGCCGACCCCTATATTTTCAAGCACAGCGACGGTTATTACTACTTCACCGCCTCGGTGCCGCAATACGACCGCATTGAACTGCGGCGCGCCAAAACCATTGCGGAACTGGCGACGGCACGCACCGTCGACGTCTGGCACAAGCCCGATACCGGGCCCTACAGCGAACTGATCTGGGCCCCCGAGCTGCACTTCAACGACGGTGCCTGGTATGTCTATTTTGCGGCCGCGCCCAGCCGCGAGATCAAGCACAAGCTGTTTCAGCACCGTATGTATGCCATCCGCAATGCCTATGCCAACCCGCTGCAGGGCGACTGGCAATTCATGGGCCAGGTTGACACCGGTATCGACACCTTTTGCCTTGACGCCACCACCTTCAGCCATCGCGGCACCCTGTATTACCTGTGGGCGCAAAAGGACGTGGCCATCGAAGGCAATTCCAATCTCTACCTCGCGCCGATGAAAACGCCGTGGCAATTGGGCGGCAAGCCGGTGCTGCTGTCCAAACCCGAATTCGATTGGGAAATACGCGGCTTCTGGGTCAACGAGGGGCCGTCGGTCCTGAAGCGCAATGGCAGGATTTTCATCAGTTATTCGGCCAGTGCCACCGATGAGAACTATGCCATGGGCTTGCTCTGGGCCGACGAGAATGCCGATCTGCTCGATCCCGTCTCATGGAGCAAGTCGCCCCAGCCGGTGCTGCAAACCTGTTACGAACACGGCATCTATGGCCCGGGCCACAACAGCTTCACAGCCGGCGAAAATGATGACGACGTGATGCTGGTCTATCACGCCCGCACCTACACCGAAATCGTGGGCGACCCGCTATGGAATCCCGACCGCCATACCTTCGTCAAGCCGCTGCGCTGGGACGGGCAGGGCATGCCCGTGTTCGGCCGTCCTTCGGTCGCATGAGTTGCCATGTATCTGCGTGCCTGCCTGGGCCGCTGCGGCCAGCCGTCGGGCTTGCCGGAGACGGATATGGATGAGTTCCAGGCGACCCGGACGGCCGTGACGAAAGCGCCGCCGGCGATCCATGCAGCGCCCTTCGGCAGCTTGCCCGACGGCAGGGTGGCACAATTATTCACGCTTACCAACGGTTGCGGCGTGACCGTGTGCGTGAGCGACTTCGGCGGCATCATCAGCGCGCTCCACGTGCCCGACCGCGATGGCGTGCCCGGGGACGTGGTGCTCGGTTTCGATAGCGTGGAACCGTATTGCGGCGAATCGGCCTACTTCGGCGCCTTGATCGGGCGCTATGCCAACCGCATCGCCGGCGCGCGCTATTCGGCGCAAGGCGTCACGCATGCGCTGGATCAGAACGACGGCGCCAACCACCTGCATGGCGGCGCGCTCGGTTTCCACAAGGTCCTGTGGCAGGCCGAACCGTTTGAATCCGGCCCGGCCGTCGGCTTGCGCCTGCGCTACACCAGCCGCGATGGAGAACAGGGTTACCCGGGCAACCTGCAAGTCACGGTCAGCTACACGCTGACGCAGGGCAATGAACTGATCGTGCAATACCACGCCGTGACGGACCGCGCCACACCGGTCAACCTGACCCAGCACAGCTACTTCAACCTGGCTTGCGGCGGCACGATCCTGGAACATGAATTGAGCATGCCGGCGGCGCACTATACGCCGGTTGACCCCGGCCTGATTCCCTTGCCCGCGCATGCCGCCGTGGCCGGCACGCCGTTTGATTTCCGTCAGGCGAAAGCCATCGGCGCACGCATCATGGAAGACGATTTGCAACTGGCGCGCGGACGCGGTTATGATCACAATTTCGTACTCGACAAGGTCACGCCCAAAGGGCTCGGCCTGGCCTCCACGGTATGCGACCCCGCCTCGGGGCGTGTGCTCGACATTCTGACCCAGGAGCCCGGTTTGCAGTTCTACAGTGGTAATTTTCTCGATGGCACCCTGCAAGGCAAAGGCCGCAGCTATGGCCGCCGCAGCGGGTTCTGCCTCGAACCCCAGCATTTTCCCGATTCACCGAACCGGCCCGACTTCCCCGACACCATGCTGCAGCCGGGGCAGGAATACAGCAGCCGCACCATCTACCGTTTTTCGGTGCGGCCATGATGGAATTGATCGTCGATTCGCGCTGCGAGCTGGGCGAATGCATACTCTGGTGCGAGCGCACGGCGCGCCTGTTGTGGACCGACATCGAGGGCGAAACTCTTTGGGCCCATAGCCCCGCCAACGGAACCACCCAAACCTGGCCATTGCCGGAACGGCTCGGTTCGTTCGCCCTGACAGCGGACGACGACTGCCTGCTGCTGGGCCTGGCCTCGCGACTGGCATGGTTCCGTTTTTCCAGCGGTACGGTCACCCCGATCTGCGACGTGGAACCGGAGTTGGCCAACACGCGCATCAACGACGGCCGCTGCGACCGCCAGGGCCGGTTCGTTTTCGGCACCTTCAACCAGGACACCGGCCACGCGCCGGTGGGTGCGTTCTATCGCCTCAATCGCGACCTGCAACTGGAAGCCTTGCCGCTGCCCAAGGTGGGCATCGCCAACAGCATCTGCTTCAGCCCTGACGGCGCTACCATGTACTGGTGCAATTCACCGCAAAAGATCATCCATTGCTGCGACTATGGCACCGACGGCAGCATTGCCAACCTGCGCATCTTTGCCGACCTGCAGCACGAAGCCGGCGAGCCCGATGGGTCCACCATCGACGCCGACGGGTTTTTGTGGAATGCACGCTGGGGCGGTTCGCGCCTGGTGCGCTTTGCCCCGGACGGCCGGGTCGAACGAACCCTGGCCTTGCCGGTGGCCCAGCCCAGTTGCGTCAGCTTTGGTGGTATTGGCCTGGCCACCATCCACGCCAGCACGGCGTGGCGCCATATGAGCGAGGCCGAGCGTGCCACGCAGCCCCTGTCGGGCGGCGTGTTCGGCCTCACACTCAAGGATATCAAGGGCTTGCCCGAGCAGCGCTTCCTCGGCGTGCCGGCCTGAAGCCGGCCACATCGTGTCCGGGCCGGGATCGCATCCCGGCCTTTTTCATGGCCTTCACCAAACTGGTATTGCACCTCCGTCCGTACACCCGTTTGCATCTTCCATCCTGACCGTGCATTAATATCTATTTCGATATCAATGAGAAACAAAAAGTCATTGGATTGGCATCGTTGATTTCTTTAGTATTTCCTCATCGACGCCGGCCGGCAATCTGGGCACCGGCGCCCCGTATTTCACACAGAGGAAGGCATGTCAGACACAAAGAAGAAGGTCGCATTACGGTCTGCCCAGTGGTTCGGCACCCAGGACAAGAACGGTTTCATGTATCGGAGCTGGATGAAGAACCAGGGCATTCCCGACCATGAATTCCAGGGCAAACCCATCATCGGTATCTGCAACACCTGGTCTGAACTGACCCCCTGCAACGCCCACTTCCGCAAGCTTGCCGAACACGTCAAGCGCGGCATCCTGGAAGCAGGCGGCTTTCCCGTTGAATTCCCGGTGTTTTCCAATGGCGAATCCAACCTGCGTCCCACCGCCATGCTGACGCGCAATCTGGCCAGCATGGACGTCGAAGAATCGATCCGTGGCAACCCGATGGATGCCGTGGTACTGCTGGTGGGCTGCGACAAGACCACGCCGGCCCTGCTGATGGGCGCCGCGAGTTGCGACATTCCCACCATCGTCGTCAGCGGCGGCCCCATGTTGAACGGCAAGCTCGACGGCAAAGACATCGGTTCCGGCACGGCGGTCTGGCAACTGCATGAAGCGGTCAAGGCCGGCAGCATTACCATGCATCAATTCATGTCGGCCGAATCCGGCATGTCGCGCTCGGCCGGCACCTGCAACACCATGGGCACGGCCTCGACCATGGCCTGCATGGCAGAAGCGCTCGGCACCACGCTGCCGCACAACGCCGCAATTCCCGCGGTTGATTCGCGGCGCTATGTGCTGGCCCACATGTCGGGCATCCGTATCGTGGAAATGGTGTGGGAAGAATTGAAGCTGTCGAAGGTGCTGACGCGCGAAGCGTTTGAAAATGCCATCCGTGTCAATGCTGCCATCGGCGGCTCGACCAATGCCGTGATCCACCTGAAAGCCATTGCCGGCCGCATCGGTGTGCCGCTCGAACTGGAAGACTGGACCACCATCGGGCGCGGCACGCCCACCATCGTGGACCTGCTGCCTTCCGGGCGCTACCTGATGGAAGAGTTCTACTATGCCGGTGGTTTGCCCGGCGCCATCCGCCGCCTGGGCGAAAGCGACCTGATCCCGCACAGGCATGCCCTGACCGTCAATGGCAAGAGCCTGTGGGAAAACTGCCAGGAAGCGCCAATCTACAACGACGAAGTGATCCGCAAGATCGACCAGCCACTGATCGAAGACGGCGGCATCTGCATCCTGCGCGGCAACCTTGCGCCACGCGGCGCCGTCCTCAAGCCATCGGCCGCATCGCCGCACCTGATGCAGCATCGTGGCCGCGCGGTGGTGTTTGAAAACTTCGAGCATTACAAGGAACGCATCGTCGATCCCGACCTCGACGTGGACGCCAACTCGGTGCTGGTGATGAAGAATTGCGGCCCCAAGGGTTACCCCGGCATGGCCGAAGTCGGCAACATGGGTTTGCCGCCCAAGCTGCTGGCAAAGGGCATCAAGGACATGGTGCGCATCTCTGACGCGCGCATGAGCGGCACCGCCTATGGCACCGTGGTGCTGCACGTGGCGCCGGAAGCCATGGCCGGCGGGCCGCTCGGTGCGGTGCGCGACGGCGACTGGATTGCGCTCGATTGCCGCAACGGTTCGCTCTCGGTCGACATCAGTGACGAAGAAATGGCGCAACGCCTGAAGGAGCGCGCCGCTTCCATGGAACCGGGGCCGAAGAGCGGTTACCAGCAACTCTATATCGAACACGTGTTGCAGGCCGATGAGGGTTGCGATTTCGATTTCCTGGTCGGCAGCCGTGGTGCGGCCGTGCCCAAGCATTCGCATTGATGGAGACGGCATGTTACTCGTTCAATTTTCAAGCAAAGACGGCGCGCGCCGCGTTGGCATCCTCGAAGGCGACACCCTGCGTGCGCTGGAAGGTTATGACACCACCTACGCGCTGGCGCGCGCTGCCATGTGCAGCACGCAAGGCATGGCCCAACTGGCGCAGCAGGCTGCATCCGGCGAGACGCATTCATACGAAGACGTGGCCAGGGCAGGGCGCCTGCTCGCACCGCTCGACCATGCCGACCCCGCACATTGTTATGTCACCGGCACCGGCCTGACGCACCTGGGCAGCGCCGACACGCGCGACGCCATGCACAAGAAGATCGGCGGCGACGTCGAAAGCCTTAGCGACAGCATGAAAATGTTCCGCATGGGCGTGGAAGGCGGCAAGCCTGCAGCCGGTGTCGTGGGCGTGCAGCCGGAATGGTTTTACAAGGGCGACGGTTCCATCGTCGCCGCATCGGAGCAACCGCTCACGATGCCCGACTTTGCGCTCGACGGTGGCGAAGAACCCGAGATCGCCGGCCTGTATGTGATCGGCGAAGACGGCGCACCTTGCCGTCTCGGCTATGCCATCGGCAATGAGTTTTCCGATCATGTGACCGAACGGCAGAATTACCTCTACCTGGCGCATTCCAAGCTGCGCATGTGCGGCCTCGGTCCGGCCTTGCTGGTCGGTGAATTGCCGGCCCACATTGCCGGCACCTCGCGCGTGCGTGACGTGGCAGGCAAGGTGCGCTGGGAAAAGGCCTTCGTCAGCGGCGAGCAAAACATGTCGCACACGATCGCCAACCTGGAACACCACCATTTCAAATACGGCCTGTTTTGCCGCCCCGGCGACGTACACATCCATTTCTTCGGCACAGCAACGCTGAGCTTTGCCGACGGGATCGCCGTCAAGCCCGGCGAAACCTTCGAGATCGAAGCTGCCGCTTTCGGCCCGGCCCTGCGCAACTGCCTGGCTGTGGCCCCCACCGTTTTCGAGAAAGTGAAGTCCCTATGAATATCACCGGCCATGCCCTGATCGGCGGCGCACAAGTGCGCGGTGCGGGCAATCCATCCCAGGGTTTCGACCCCGCCAGGCGAGAAAAGCTGGAACCGCAATTCTTTGCCGTGGACGTTGAACAGATTGACCAGGCCTGCACGCTGGCACAGCAGGCGTTCGACCCGTTCCGTGCGCTGCCAGACCTCGAACGCGCACGTTTCCTCGATACAGTGGCGGAACAGATCATTGCCGTGGGCGACGACCTGGTCGTGCGCGCCATGGCCGAAACCGGCTTGCCGCGCGCACGCATCGAGGGCGAGCGCGGCCGCACCGTCAACCAGTTGCGCATGTTTGCCGAATTGTTGCGCGAAGGTTCCTGGTGCGACGCGCGCATCGACAGCGCCTTGCCGGAGCGCCTCCCGCCGAAACCCGATCTGCGCCTGCGCCTGATCGGCCTGGGCCCGGTGGCAGTGTTCGCGGCTAGTAATTTTCCCTTGGCGTTTTCGGTGGCCGGTGGCGACACCGCCTCGGCCTTTGCCGCCGGTTGCCCGGTGGTGCTGAAGGCACACTCTGGGCATCCCGGCACGTCGGAACTGGTGGGCCGGGCCATCGTGAAGGCGGTGCAACAATGCGGCTTGCCGGCCGGTGTGTTTTCCCTGCTGACCGGCACGGGCAATGGCCTGGGCCAGGCGCTCGTGCGTCATCCGGCGATCCAGGCGGTCGGCTTTACCGGCTCGCGCCAGGGCGGGCAAGCCCTGATGGCGGTGGCGGCTGCGCGCCCGCAGCCGATTCCGGTCTATGCCGAAATGAGCAGCATCAACCCCGTGTTCCTTCTGCCTCATGCGTTGGAAACCCGCAAGGAAGAATTGGCCAAGGGCTTTGCCGCTTCGCTGACCATGGGCGTGGGCCAGTTTTGCACCAACCCCGGCCTGGTGCTAGGCTTGCGCAGTGCGGCATTCGAACGTTTCGCCGAGCTGGCATTGGCTGCGCTGTCCGACATCCAGCCCGGCACCATGCTGACGCCCGGCATTGCCGAAAGCTATGCGCGCAACGTGGCGCAACTGGCCGGGCAAGAGGCGGTGCTGTCGCTGAACCGGCCGGTGCATGGCGAAGGAAAAGGTGGGCACGCCCTGTTCCTGACCGACGGCAAGGCCTTCCTGGCCAACCATGCCATGCGCGAGGAAATGTTCGGCCCGGCTTCGTTGTTCATCGCCTGCGACGACGCGGCGCAGATGCGTGCCATTGCCGAAAGCCTGGAAGGGCAATTGACGGCAACACTCTTGCTTGATGAGCAAGACGTTGAACTGGCAGCCGGCCTGATGCCGATCCTGGAGCGCAAGGTTGGCCGCATCCTGGCCAATGGTTTCCCCACCGGCGTGGAAGTGACCAGCGCCATGGTGCACGGCGGCCCGTTCCCGGCTACGTCGGACGGGCGCAGCACCTCGGTCGGCACTGCAGCGATTTCACGTTTCCTGCGCCCGGTGAGTTACCAGAATCTGCCGCAGGCATTGTTGCCCACCGCCTTGAAGGACGATAATACGGCTGGGGTCTGGCGCCGCCGCGACGGCGCGCTGGGCAAAACCTGACCAGAGACATTACGGATATCACTGACAGCATGACATCTTCAACCCAATATGCCAGCATTGCCGGCAAGAGTGTTTTCGTCACGGGTGGTGGCAGCGGCATCGGCGAAGAGATCGTTGCCGCCTTTGCGGCGCAGGGCGCGCGCGTCGGCTTTGTTGACATCGCCGCCGACGCCAGCATCGCCTTGTGCCAGTGGCTGGCCAGTGCCGGTCTGCCCACCCCGGTTTTCCGCCATTGCGACATCACCGACATCGCAGCCTTGCAGGCGGCAATGAGAGAGATTGCCGCCGAGACCGGCGACTTCGACGTGCTGGTCAACAATGCCGCCAACGACCAGCGCCACGAGACCGCCGAAGTCAGTGTCGACTACTGGAACGAGCGCATCGCCATCAATCAGCGCCCCATGTTCTTCACCTGCCAGGCAGTCTTGCCCGGCATGAAGCGCAAGGGTGGCGGATCGATCGTCAATGTCAGTTCCATCTCTTACCACATCAAGGCTGCCGGCTACCCGGTCTATGCCACATCCAAGGCCGCCGTGGTGGGCTTGACGCGCGGCCTGGCGCGCGAGTTCGGCGCGCACGGCATCCGCGTCAACACCGTCACGCCGGGCTGGGTCATGACGCAGCGCCAGATCGACTTGTGGGTGGACGAGGCGGCCGAAGTGGAAATCAGGCGCAACCAGTGCCTGCCGGGCAAATTGATGCCGGGCCATATCGCCGCGATGGTGTTGTTCCTGGCCTCGGACGACGGTGCAATGTGTACCGCGCAGGATTTCGTGGTCGACGCCGGCTGGACCTGAAGGCCGGTTGATTTTTTTCAAAACGATGACCTGTCCCGTTACGGCGCGGCGGGCGGGATTCCTTTTGCCTGCAAAAACTGTGCGGCTTCGTAGCCGCCTTCCAATAAAACCAGGAGACAATATGCAATTCCTCAAACATGGCATGCTGGCATTGGGCCTGCTCGTCACGGCCGGCGCAGGCGCGGCGCCGGCCAACGACATCAGCATCAGCATCGACACTGGCAAGCCGGGCACGGTCATCAACAAAAACGTCTATGGCCAGTTTGCCGAACACCTGGGTGCGGGCATCTATGGCGGCTTGTGGGTCGGGCCGGACTCGCCCATTCCCAATACGCGCGGCTGGCGCAATGACGTGGTGGGCGCCCTGAAGGCGATCCACGTGCCTGTAGTGCGCTGGCCCGGTGGCTGCTTTGCCGACGAATATCACTGGCGCGACGGCATCGGTGCGCGCACGGCGCGACCGGTCAAGGTCAATACCAACTGGGGCGGCGTGGAAGAAAACAATGCCGTCGGCACGCATGAATTCTTCGACCTGGCCGACCAGCTCGGTGCCGACGCCTACGTCAACGGCAACCTCGGTTCCGGCACGCCGCAGGAAATGGCCGAATGGCTGGAATACATGACGGCCGACGGCAAGTCCAGCCTGGCCGAATTGCGCCGCAAGAATGGCCATGACAAACCGTTCAAGGTCGCCTTCTTCGGTGTCGGCAACGAAGCCTGGGGCTGCGGCGGCAACATGACCACCCAGCACTACACCGACCTGTACAACCAGTACGCCAGCTTCCTCAAGACGCCCAAGGAAGACACGCCGCAATTTTTCGCCAGCGGCGGCCATGACGACGACACCACCTGGTCCGATTACCTGACCGCGCATATCCACGAGCAGTGGAACATGCACTTCGACGGCATCAGCTTCCACTATTACACGGTGCCGACCGGTGTCTGGCAAGCCAAGGGCAAGGCCACCGGCTTTGCTGAAGACCAATGGATATCGACGCTGAAAAACACGCTGCGCATGGATGGCCTGATCCGCAACAATACGGCGCAGATGGACAAGAACGACCCCAAGAAAAAGCTTTCGTTCAACGTCGACGAATGGGGCACCTGGTATGACGTGGAGCCCGGCACCAATGCCGGTTTCCTGTACCAGCAAAACAGCCTGCGCGACGCACTGGTGGCGGCGCTCAACTTCAACATCTTCCATGCCCACGCCGACCGCGTACGCATGACCAACATCGCGCAAATGGTCAACGTGCTGCAGGCGATGGTCCTGACCGACAAGGACCGGATGGTCTTGACGCCGACCTATTATGCCTACGCCATGTATGTGCCATTCCAGGGCGCGACCGTGCTGCCGGTGTCGATCCAGCACAATCGCGAATACCGCTTCGGCAACACCAGCATTGCGCAACTCAGTGCTTCAGCCGCGCGCGGCACCGATGGCAAGGTCTACCTGTCGCTGGTCAATACCAACCCGCGTGAAGCGGCGCAGATCACGCTCGCCGATGCACGCCACGTGGCCGGCACGCTCCTGACCGCCGGCGCGATGGATGCGCACAACAGCTTCGACCACCCGCAAGACGTGAAGCCCGCACCATTTGAAGCCAATGCTGCCGGCGGCAAGCTCACCCTCAGCATCCCGGCCAAGTCGATTGCCGTGGTTGCGGTGGAATGAGGAGCACGATCATGAAACACTTCAACAAGAAAACCCTGTTGCCCGGCGTGCTGGCGCTGGCCTTGTGCCTTAACGCATGCGGTGGCGGTTCGGGAGGCGGTTCGACGGTCGCCACTGGCGGCACCGGCAGCACCAGTACTAGCACCGGCGGCACGAGCACTACGGGAGGCACCAGCACGGGCGGGAGCACCAGCACCGGCAGCACGCAAGCCGCCATCACCTTCACCAATGCCGAGGTACACGACCCCGCCGTGATCCCTTATAACGGCAGTTTCTACGTCTTCGGTTCGCACCTGGCCGCCGCCAAATCGACCGACCTGATGAACTGGACCACCTTTGCCAACGGCGTCAGCAACAGCAATCCGCTTTTTACCAACGTCACCACGGCACTGGCCAAGACCTTCGCCTGGTCTACCGTCACCGACCTGTGGCGCACTAGCGTGATTCAACTGGCCGATGGCAAGTTCTACATGTATTACGACTCTTGCCAGGGCAGCAAGCCGCTTTCCGCGCTCGGTGTGGCCGTGGCCGACAACATTGAAGGTCCTTATGTCGACAAGGGCATCATCCTCGAATCCGGCATGACCGGCTTGAGCGATGACGGCGTGACGAACTACAACCAGCAAGTCCAGCCCAACACCATCGACCCCAGCCTGTTCCATGATAACAATGGCAAGCTGTGGATGATCTATGGCTCCTATTCGGGCGGCATCTTCATCCTGGCGATGGATGAATCGACCGGCTTGCCGTTGGCGGGGCAGGGTTACGGCAAGCATCTGATGGGTGGAAACAATAGCCGCATTGAGGGTTCGAGCGTGATGTTCAGCCCGGCCACGAAGTTCTATTACATGTTCACCGCCTTCGGCGGGCTCGATTCAACGGGCGGCTACAATATCCGCGTCTCGCGCTCGGCCAACCCCGACGGCCCCTATGTCGATGCAGCCGGCAACGACATGGCAAGCGTCATGTCGAACGCCAGCCTGCCGCTGTTCGACGACGCCAGCATCACGCCTTATGCCGAAAAGCTGATGGGCAATTACCAATACGCCCTGGCGGCCAACGAAAGCGGTACGCCGGTCGGTTATGTGTCGCCGGGCGGCAGTTCGACTTATTACCAGGCCTCGACCAGGCAGTATTTCCTGGTGTTCCACACGCGCTTTCCCAACCAGGGTGAATATTTCGAAAACCGCGTACATGAAATGTTCATCAATGCCGACGGCTGGCCGGTGATCGCGCCGTTCCGCTATGTGCCACTGGCACAAAGTGCGACGAGTTTAAGCAGTGGCATCGCGTCCACCGAAGTGCCGGGCACCTACAAGATCGTGAACCACGGCAAGGACATTTCGGCCACCATCAAGGCATCGCAAAACGTCAGCCTCAATGCCGACGGCTCGGTGTCGGGCACGCAAAGCGGTTCCTGGGTTTATCAAGGCAGCAACAATGTCACGCTGACCTTGAGCGGCGTCGGCACCTTCGACGGCGTGCTGTCGCGCCAGTGGAACCCGAATGCCAATAGCTTCGAAGTGACGTTCTCGGTGTTGTCGTCCGGCGGTGTTTCCATCTGGGGCGTGCGCACAGGCAGTTGAAGCCGAGGCAGAATAAGGAAGGAGACAATGATGAAATCAAACGCGATGAAATCAGGCGTCAGGCAATGGCTGACCAGGGTGTGGCTACTGCTTGCATTATGCTGCACCCTTCCTGGTCACGCCGCCGAGGTCAGTGTCCATGATCCCGCCATGATCAAGGAAGGCGATACCTATTACCTGTTCAGCACCGGGCCGGGCATCACCTTCTACAGTTCCACCGACATGCTGAACTGGCACCCCGAGGGCAGGGTGTTCCCTGGTGAGCCGGCCTGGGCGCGTGCCGTGGCACCCGGCTTCAACGACCATATCTGGGCACCCGACATCCAGTACCACGACGGCAAGTATTACCTGTATTACGCCGTCTCCGGATTCGGTAAGCTGGCTTCGGGCATCGGTGTCACCGTCAACCAGACGCTGAACCCGCGTTCGCCGCAATACCATTGGCAAGACCTGGGCATGGTGCTGCAGTCGGTGCCGGGGCGCGATTTGTGGAATGCCATTGACCCCAACATCGTCACCGATGAGACCGGCCACGCCTGGATGAACTTCGGTTCATTCTGGGATGGCATCAAGCTGGTCAAGCTCGACGACAGTTGGACCAAACTGGCCGAACCGCAGGAGTGGCGTTCACTGGCCAAGCGCGAGCGGCCCGCCTTCACGCCGGATGATTCGGCCGGCCCGGCTGAAATCGAAGCGCCGTTCATTTTCAGGAAGGGCAAGTTCTACTACCTGTTCGTGTCCTGGGGGCTGTGCTGCCGCGCTGCCGAGAGCACCTATGAATTGCGCATCGGCCGTGCCACGTCGGTGACGGGCCCCTATCTTGACCAGACCGGCAAGCCCATGCTGCAAGGCGGCGGCACACTGCTCCTCAAAGGCAACAGCCAATGGAAGGCGCTCGGCCACAACAGCGCCTACACCATGGACGGCAAGGACTACCTGGTGTTCCATGCCTACGAGACGGCCGACCATTACCTGCAAAAGCTCAAGATCCTTGAAATGAAATGGGACGCCGACGGCTGGCCCACGGTTGACCCGGCTGACCTTTCGCGTTACCGCAGCAAGCTGTTGCCGGCACAATGAAGCTGTTCCTGCTGGCGTGGGCGCTTGTGCTTTCGTGTGCGGCGCAGGCGGAGCGCTTGACGCTGTTCCCGTTGCAGGACGTGCGGCTGGGCCCCGGCCCCTTCCTTGACGCCGAACGGACCGACCGGCGCTACCTGATGGCGCTGGACCCGGACCGCCTGCTCGCGCCATTCCGGCGCGAAGCCGGGCTGCCGCAAGTCAAGCCACCCTATGGCAACTGGGAGTCGGGCGGGCTCGATGGCCACATGGGCGGGCACTATCTTTCGGCTTTGTCGCTGATGTTTGCCGCAACGGGCGACCGTGCCGTGCTGGCGCGCCTGAATTATGTCGTGGCCGAACTGAAGAAGTGCCAGCAGCGTAACGGTGACGGCTACCTCGGCGGCATACCGGGCGGTAAGGACGCCTGGGCCGGTATTGCGCAGGGCAGGCTGCAGGCGGACAATTTTTCGGTCAATGGCAAGTGGGTGCCGTGGTACAACCTGCACAAGACCTTTGCCGGGCTGCGCGACGCCTATCGACTGGCCGGCAATGACGACGCGCGCACGATGCTGATCGCGCTGTCCGACTGGGCACTGGCATTGAGCAGCCACCTGGACGACGAACAGATGCAAGCCATGCTGCGCGCCGAGCAGGGCGGCATGAATGAAGTGCTGGCCGACGTGGCACAGATGACGGGCGAGACGAAATATCTCGATCTGGCGCGGCGCTTTTCCGACCAGTCGCTACTCACGCCGCTGTTGCGCGGGGAAGACCGCCTGAGCGGCTTGCATGCCAACACGCAAATACCGAAGGTGATCGGCTTCGAACGCATCGGCGAACTGAGCGCCACGCAAGAGGACCAACTGCAATGGGAAGCCGCGGCTGCCTTTTTCTGGCGCACTGTGCATGACCGTCGCAGCGTGGCCATCGGCGGCAACAGCGTGAAGGAACACTTCCATGCGCTGGGCGACTTTTCGCCGATGATCGAAGACGTCGAAGGCCCGGAAACCTGCAATACCTACAACATGCTCAAGCTGACCGAGCTGCTGTTCCTGCGTGAACCGGCGGCCGGCTATGGCGACTATTACGAACGCGCGCTGTACAACCATATCCTGGCGTCGCAACACCCGGGCGAGGGCGGCTTCGTTTATTTCACGCCTATGCGGCCGAACCATTACCGCGTCTATTCCCAGGTGGACCAGGGCATGTGGTGCTGCGTCGGTTCGGGCCTGGAAAGCCAGGCCAAGTATGGCGAATTCATCTATGCGCATGGCAGCGATGGGGTGTACGTCAACCTGTTCATCGCATCGACCTTGAACTGGCGTGACCGGGGCATCCGCATTATGCAAGGCACGCGCTTCCCTGATAGGGAGAGCACGCGGCTGACGGTGCATGGGCAGGGCCGCTTCAGCCTGCATGTGCGCATGCCTGCCTGGGTTGCCCCGGGCGCATTGCAGGCGTGGGTCAATGGCGAGGCGGTTGCGGCTGTCGCCGGTCCGGACGGTTACTTCAGCGTGGTGCGCGACTGGCGTGACGGTGACCATCTCGACCTGCGCCTGCCGATGGTAACCCACACCGAAGCCATGCCCGAGATGGACAATTACCTCGCCGTGCTGCACGGCCCCATCGTGCTGGCCGCCAAGACACACCCGATTGCCGGTGAGAAGCTGCACACCGAAGCCGACGCTTCACGCATGGGCCATATCGCCCAGGGACCGTTGGTGCCGCTGGGCGACTCGGCCATGATCGTGGCCGACGGCAAGGACTTTGCGGGCCGGATTGTGCCGGTGCCGGGCAAGCCGCTGACCTTCCGTGCGCCAGGCCTGATCAAAAGCGAGGCCCCACTCGAACTGATCCCGTTCTTTCGCCTGCATGATGCGCGCTATATCGTCTACTGGCCCTATGCTACGCCGGAGGGCTATGCGCGCGAACGCGACGCCTTGCGCCAGGAAGAGCAGGAGCGCCTGGCGCTTGATGCGCGCACCATCGACCAGGTGGCGCCGGGTGAGCAGCAACCCGAATCCGACCATTTCCTGGCGGGCGAGGGCATGGACGCCGGCATCAATCAAGGGCGGCACTGGCGCCATGCCAGCGGCTGGTTTAGTTACCGCCTGACTGACAGGCAGCATCAGGCCACCAGCCTGCGCCTGAGCTTTGCCCATGCCGACGCGGGCCGCCGCTTTGATCTTTACGTCAATGAACGCCTCCTGCAAGAGATCGTGCTGGAACCGGGCACACCGGAAGACAAGGCGCCCGCGTTTTACACGCGCGACTATGCCCTGCCGCCAGAGCTGGTGAAGGCATCGGGCGGCACGCTCACGGTCCGGCTGGTGGCGCATCCGGGTTCGCTGGCGGGGGGCTTGTATGGCTTGCGTTTGCTGCACTGAACTCGTTGCCGATATCCAAACTGATATTGCATATCGAAAAAAAGTCATTGGATCGATATGGCGACTATCTCCTAAGATAGCCGCATAACAATCAGGTTCGGAGACAGGATATGAATCACACGCGCAGACGCTTGTTGGGCGCAGCATGGGCAACGTGCATGCTGGCAGGCGGCTTTGCCATGCCCAACCTGGCCTGGGCCGACAAGACGCTGGTACTGGGCTTTTCCCAGGTGGGGGCGGAAAGCGAATGGCGCACCGCCAACACGGTATCGATCAAGAACGCCGCGCTCAAGGCCGGTGTCACGCTCAAGTTTGCCGATGCGCAGCAGAAGCAGGAAAACCAGGTCAAGGCGATCCGTTCCTTCATCGCCCAGCGCGTGGACGTGATCGCGTTTTCGCCGGTGGTGGAGACGGGTTGGGAAACCGTGCTGCGTGAAGCGAAAGCGGCGAAGATTCCCGTCATCCTGACTGACCGCGCCGTCAATGTCAGCGACCCTTCGCTCTATGCCACCTTCATCGGTTCAGACTTTGTGGAAGAAGGCCGGCGCGCCGGGCGCTGGCTGCTGGAGCGTGCCAAAAAGACGCCGGAGCGCACGTTCAATATCGTCGAATTGCAGGGCACCGTCGGTTCGGCGCCGGCCATCGACCGCAAGAAAGGTTTCGAGGAAGTGATTGCAGCCAATCCCAAACTCAGGATCGTGCGTTCGCAAAGCGGCGACTTCACGCGCGCCAAGGGCAAGGAAGTGATGGAAGCGTTCCTCAAAGCGCAGGGCAAGGATATCAACGTGCTCTACGCCCACAATGACGACATGGCCATCGGCGCGATCCAGGCCATCGAAGAAGCCGGCTTGAAGCCCGGCAGCGACATCACCGTGATTTCGATTGATGGCGTCAAGGGCGCCTTCGAAGCCATGATGGCGGGCAAACTCAATGTGACGGTGGAATGCAGCCCCTTGCTCGGCCCGCAATTGATGCAGGTCGCGCGCGACGTGGTGGCAGGCAAGGCGGTTGCCAAGCGCATTACCACGGTTGAAGGCGTGTTCCCGGCAGAGACGGCGGCCAAGGAATTCCCGAATCGTCAATATTGACGGTGCCTGGCGTCATGAGTGAAAGAGAGCAAGCCGCGGCGCCGATTCTGGAATTGCGCGACGTTTCCAAACAATTCCCCGGCGTGCGCGCCCTGGGCGAGGCCGGGCTGCGCCTTTTTGCCGGCGAAGTCCATGCGTTGATGGGACAGAACGGCGCCGGCAAGTCGACCCTGATCAAGATCATGACCGGCGTGCATGTGCCCGACACGGGGTGCATCCTGCTCGGCGGCAAAGCCGTCCGCCCGTCTTCCACGCTCGACGCGCAGGCGCTGGGCATCAGCACGGTCTATCAGGAAGTCAATCTCTGCTCCAATCTTTCGGTGGCGGAAAACATTTTTATCGGCCGCTACCCGCGCCGCTTCGGCTTGATCGCCTGGGGCGCCATGCGGCGCCAGGCGCGCACGCTTCTTCGAAGGCTCAATGTCGATATCGATGTGACGGCGGCGCTGTCGTCGTTCCCTCTGGCGATCCAGCAGATGGTGGCCATTGCGCGCGCCTTGAACATCTCGGCGCGCGTGCTGATCCTTGACGAGCCGACTTCCAGCCTCGATGAAGGTGAAGTGCGGCAACTGTTCGAGGTGCTGCGCGGCTTGCGCCGCGAAGGCATGGCCATCCTGTTCGTCACGCACTTCCTGGATCAGGTCTATGCCATTGCCGACCGCATTACCGTGATGCGCAACGGCATGCGCGAAGGGGAATACCTGAGCCATGCCTTGAGCCAGCGGCAACTGGTGGACAAGATGGTGGGCGAGGGGGTGGACAAGATGTTGGTCGAAGCGGCGGAGCACGCCGATGAAGTTGCCGTCAATGCCGCGGTGGACGGCGCCATGGCGCAAGCCGGGGTCGCACCGTCCCCCTTCCTGCAGGCGCGTGGCCTCGGGCGCAAGGGGGCACTTGCCCCGCTTGACCTGGACGTGCAGCAGGGCGAACTGCTGGGGTTGGCCGGTCTGCTCGGGTCGGGCCGCACAGAGACGGCACGCCTGCTGTTCGGCGCCGACCGGGCCGACAGCGGCAGCATCCGTATCGAAGGACGCGCGCAAACGCTTGCCTCGCCGCGCGACGCCATGGCCGCCGGCATCGGCTTCTGTTCCGAAGACCGCAAGGGCGAAGGCGCCATCCTCGATTTGTCAGTGCGGGAAAACATCATCCTGGCGCTGCAGGTGCAGCACGGCATGTGGCGCGCCATTCCACGCGAACGCCAGCGTGAGATCGCCCAGGCGAGCATCCGCCGCCTCGGCATTCGCACCGGCAGCATGGAAACGCCCATCGGGTCGCTCTCCGGCGGCAACCAGCAAAAGGCGCTTCTGGCGCGCTGGCTGGCCATCGAGCCGAAGATGCTGATCCTCGACGAACCCACGCGCGGCATCGACATCCGCGCCAAGACCGACATCATGGATTACGTGACCGGGCTGTGCCGAAAAGGGATGGCGATACTCTTCATTTCTTCCGAGTTGCCCGAAGTCTTGCGCTGCAGCGACCGCATCGTGATCCTGCGCGAGCGCCGTGCCTGCGGCAATCATTTGCGCGGCGAACTGGACCAGGACGCCGTGCTGCAAGCCATCGCCGGGGAGGGGGCATGATGGTGCGCCCGCTGGTGCGTCCGGCGGCGGCACTGCTGTTGCTGCTGTTGCTCGACTTCTTTGCCGTACCGGGTTTCTTCCAGTTGCGCCTGCAGGACGGCCACCTTTACGGCAGCGTGGTCGATATCGTCAACCGTGCCGCGCCGCTCATGCTCACGGCGCTGGGCATGACACTGGTGATCGCGGTGCGCGGCATCGACATCTCGGTCGGCGCGGTGGTGGCGCTGGCCGGCACGGTGGCCGCCGTGCTGGTGGGCGGCACGCTGAGCCTGAACCATGGCGTGCCCGAATATGTCAGCCGCATTCCCATGCCCTGGGCGCTGGCGGCTGCGCTTGGCGCCGCCTTGCTGTGCGGCGTGTGGAATGGCGTGCTGGTTGCCGGCCTGGGCTTGCAGCCCATCGTGGCCACGCTGATCCTGATGGTGGCTGGGCGCGGCCTGGCGCAATTACTGACCGATGGGCAAATCGTCACAGTCTACTATCCGCCGTTCTTCGCCATCGGCGGCGGCTACCTGCTCGGCCTGCCCGTGGCGCTCTACATCGTGGGCGGAGTGTTTATCGTGCTGGCGCTCTTGATGCGCCATACCGCGCTGGGCCTGTTTTTGCAGGTGGCCGGCATCAACCCCGTTGCGGCACGGCTGGTGGGCATACCGGCCGGTCTGCTGGTGTTTTTCACTTATGTGTTTTGCAGTGCCTGCGCCGGCACGGCTGGCCTGATCGTAGCGTCGAACGTGCGCAGTGCCGACGCCAACAATGCCGGGCTGTTGCTGGAGCTCGATGCGATCCTGGCGGTTACCCTGGGCGGCACGTCGCTGGGGGGCGGAAAATTCAGCCTGGCCGGCAGCCTGCTGGGCGCGCTCATCATCCAGACGCTGACCTACACCATCTATTCGCTGGGCGTGCCACCCGAAGTCAATATGGTGTTGAAGGCGCTGGTGGTGTTTGCCGTCTGCCTGCTGCAAAGCACGGAAGTTACACCAATGCGCAAACGATTGCTTGCCCGACTGCGGCAAGCCGCCTTGCGCTTGCGTAAGCTACCGCACAATGCCGCGCTGCGCCGCAGGTCCAAACCGGAGGACGCGTCATGCACGCCACCCTGAACCCCGCAGCAGGCCTGCTGCGCCGCATGGCGTCCCTGCCTGGTTTCACCTCGGCGATCAGCGCCGTCCTGCTGGCCTTGCTGTTTGCCGGCGGGGCCTGGGCCTATCCTGCCTTCCTGTCGCTCCAGGTGGTGTGCAACCTCTTGATCGACAATGCCTTCCTGCTGGTGCTGGCCGTGGGCATGGGCTTTGTGATTCTCTCCGGCGGGATCGATCTTTCGGTTGGTTCGGTGCTGGCATTGAGCACCATGTGCGTAGCCTGGATGGTGCAGGTCTGGCATTGGCCGGCGGGCTGGGCCATTGCCTGCTGCCTGGCCGGCGGCAGCCTGTTCGGCGCCTTCATGGGCATGCTGATCCACTTTTTCAAACTGCAAGCCTTCATCGTCACGCTGGGCGGCATGTTCCTGGCGCGCGGCCTGTGTTATCTGATCAGTGTCGATTCAATGCCGATCGATAATGGCTTCTTCGTCGATATTTCGCAAACCCAGATACCGCTGTTCGGCGCCTTCGTTTCGCCGGCGGCCGTGGTGGCCGTGGCCTTGCTGGTGCTGGCGGTGCTGGTGGCGCATCTCACGCCGCTGGGGCGCACCGTCTATGCCATCGGCGGCAATGAACAATCGGCGCTGATGATGGGTTTGCCGGTTGCGCGCACCAAGGTGCTGGTCTATGCCTTCAGCGGGCTCTGTTCCGCCACGGCCGGCATCCTGTTCGCGTTCTACATGCTGTCAGGCTACGCCCTGCACGCACAAGGGGTGGAGCTCGATGCGATTGCCGCCGTGGTGATCGGCGGCACCTTGCTTACGGGCGGGTCGGGCTATATCGCCGGCGCCCTGACCGGCGTACTGGTGCTGGGCGTGATCCAGACCCTGATCGCGTTCGACGGCACGCTCAGTTCCTGGTGGACCCGGATTGTGATCGGCGCCTTGCTGTTCGCATTCTGCGTGGTGCAGCGCATCGTGGCATTGGGCGCCAGACGGCGCTGAATTCCGGATAGAATCGACTATTTCCGTTTCCCCTATCGAAGCCGGGCCAATGATGGATGCCTTGAATCCCAACTGGTTTTTGCGCGCACGCCTGAAGACGCGGCAATTGCTGCTCTTGATCGCGTTGGACGACCACCGCAACATCCACCGCGCCGCCGATGCCTTGCACATGACGCAGCCGGCCGCGTCCAAGCAATTGAAAGACCTCGAGGAAATGCTCGACGTCACGCTGTTCGAGCGCCTGCCACGCGGCATGGAACCGACGCTCTACGGCGAAACCATGATCCGCCACGCACGCATGGCCTTGACCAGCCTGTCGCTGGCGCATGACGATATCGTCGCGCTCAAGGCCGGCTTGGTGGGCCAGGTTGAAGTCGGGGTCATCATGACTGCTGCCATGGGCTTGCTGCCGCGCGCCATTGCGCGCGTCAAGCAACAGGCACCCATGCTGCGCATCGGTGTGCACCTGGAGCAGAGCAACATCTTGCTCGACCGCCTGCAGCACGGCACGCTGGACTTCATGATCGGCCGCATCCTGGAAAAGGAAAACAGTAGCGACCTGGTCTATGAAGAATTGACCGAGGAGCCCGCTTGCGCCGTGGCGCGTGTCGGCCATCCCCTGTTGGCGGACAAAAGCCTGAAACTGAGCGATATCAACGGCTTGCCCTGGATCCTGCCACCGCAAGGCAGTATCCTGCGCCACCGCTTCGACATGATGTTCCGCCGCGCCGGGCTCGAGCCGCCGGCCAACGTGGTCGACACCACGGCCCTGCTGCTGATCACAGCCCTGCTGCAGCAGACTGATTCCCTGCACGTGATGCCGATCCAGGTGGCGCAATACTATGCCTCGCTCAACGTGGTCGGCATCCTGCCTATCGAATTGCCATGCAAGATGGATGCGTTCGGCATCATCCGCCATGAAAATCAGTTGCTATCGCCCGGTGCGGCCCTGTTGTTGAATGCCGTTCGCGCCGAAGCCGGGGAACTGTATCGCAAGGACTGATTCAACGCGGCGCCGCCCCTGAGCCAAAGCTGCGTACCGCGGCGGCTACCCTCTGTTCGATCTCCGTCGCATGGTCTTGGGCCGTGCGGCGCCGTTGTTCCATGCTCGGACCGTATATGGGATCGGTAACGGGATCGGTAACGCTTTCTGCGGTGGACAGGCCTGCAGCGCGTTGCTCCAGTTCATCGATTGCCGTTGCGAAATTCGCTTCGTCGTTGTCGAACCAGGCCAGCGCAACCGCGTCGCCGAAACTGCGCTGGCGCAGCAGGTGGCGTTGCCGCGCCCAGCCGCGCAAGCGCGCCAGGTCTGGTGCGCCGCCCAGGTTTTGTGCCGCCAGCAAGGTGTCGTAGTCCCCTACATAGCCCTGGTATTGATGCGCCAACGCCAGCGCCTGCTCCAGAACATGGCCGGACAACCTGCCGCGCAGATCGTGTTCCGTCTGCTGCCAGGCGGCCGCACCGGGGTGTTCCACGAAGTGCTGATTGAAAAAAGCCAGCAGGGCAGGGTCGATCAAGAGCTCGCCTTCATCTGTCTGGCTCAGGACGGCGTCGGCAACCAGTGCCGGCACGTCATTCTGCGGCGGTGCCACCCACTTGCCCGGACCGAATACGCCGGCGCTGCCCTCTGGTGGCGCCGGCTCGGCTTGCCGCCCGGTGGGGGCGGAGCCCTGGTTCAACCAGAGGGCAAGCGCTACCGCAGCGATGCCGAGAAGCGCAGCGAGCGGGAGGCGGGCGGGCATCAGAACGTCGGCCAGCCGTTGCTGAAATACAGGTCGTTGATAAACAGGATGGGCGTGTAATTGTTGGCACTGTCTAGCTTGTGCCGCACCATCGCGCCATTGCTCACAGATTCGCCGCCAGGCGCGATGAATTCACCCGAGCCGGCTTCCAGCGTGGTGCCGCCGCCGTTCAGCATGTTCACCCCGTTCTTGTCCAGATACGGTCCGGTCATGCTGGTCGATCTGCCATAGGAGATGTGATAGGTGCTGCTGGCGCCGGAACAGCAGGTGCCCTTGGAGACGAACAGGTAGTAGTAGCTGCCGTTGTGCATGATGAAGGAATTCTCGATGCCCGAACTGTCTGCCGCCAGATGGTACCAGGTGCCGGTGGGCGCCAGTGTGGTGGGGTCCACGCGCGTGGTGTAGATGCCGGTCCACCACGAACCGAAGGTCAGCCAGGGTTGGCCCGAGGTATCGACCGAGAAATTCGGGTCGATGGCATTGAAGTTGCTGCTGGTGCTGGAAGTGAGCACCGCGCCATGGTCAACCCAGTCGCCCTTGGCGATGCTGCTGGCCGTGGCCAGGCCGATGGCTGATTTGTTCGAGCCGAAAGTGGAAACGGCATAGTAGACGATGGCTTTGCCGTTCCAGTCGTGCACGTCGGGTGCCCAGGCCGACTTGGTGTTGCCATTATAGGCGCCCCACCAGGAAAGCCCGCCGCCATACAGGCTGACGCCTTGTGTCCAGGCGTGGCCGTCGGGCGAATATTTGACACCCATCCCGGTGTCGCTGGTTTCGAAGATCCACCAGGTATTACCTTCCTTGTAGACACTAGGGTCATGCGTGACGATGGACCCGGTAAGCGACCATGTGGCGGCGGACGCACCGGGGGCAAGCAGTGCACTACCCAGCAGCAGGCTGCCGGCGGCGGCCCATTTCTTCAGCAGATTCAGATTCTTCATTGTATTGTTCTCACTGTTATGTTTGGCGTTTGCACGCAATGTCTCCATCGTCGGGGCCTCACCCGCGACGGATTCATGGTGGGATATGCCGCGCCGTTTGACCAATTACATTTTTTGCAGGATTGATGCCGGAATGAGTATGCATCGTGCCGGCAGGGCCCTGCCGCTGGGATAGGGATTGCCGCGACTTCAGGTTTGCTCAAACTGCCGGATCGTTTCCAATACGTTGGCCGTGGCCTGGTCCAGCCCGGCCACTGCCCGGTGTGCCACGCCCACGTGGCGCTGCAGGATGGGGGTGAGCGGCACGATCTTGACGCCCTTGTGCCGGGCTAGCTCTGCCGCAAGGGCTTGCTCCAGCGGCAAAATGGCGGCGCCATAGCCGGCCGACACCAGGCTCTTCATCGCTTCGGTGTAGTTGAGTTCGATGCGGGCGCGCGGGTTTTCGCCGGCTGCCGCAAACCACTCCATCGTCAGGCGGTACATCAGCGTGCTGGCGTCGTTGAAAATCATCGGCTTGCCGGCCAGCCAGCTTGGCTTGATTGACGCAGGTGTATCCCAGTCTGCCGGTAGGTAAGCCATCATCCGGTCGCTGCGCCAATGCGTGATCAGGATGTCTTTAGTCTTCTGGATCGGCGTCGAGACCAGGCCGATATCGATCGTGCCTTGCTGCAAGCGGGCCATGGTTTGCGTCGACCCCAGAATGTTGACCTCCACGTCGATGCCGGGAAACGCGCGTTCCAGCTTCTTCAACACGCGCGGCAAAATATTGACCACCACGCCGGTCGATGTGCCAAGCCGCACACGGCCCACCTTACCTGCAACATGCTGGCGCGCGGTGTCCAGCATGTCGTCCACGTCGCGCAGCAGGCGGCGCGCTCGTTCGATCACAATCACTCCCAGCGCCGTGGGCTGAACCCGGCGGCTGCCGCGCACAACCAGTGCCGCACCGACGCGTGCTTCCAGTTCGCTCACATGCAGGCTGATAGTCGGCTGGGCCAGGTGCAAGGCATTGGCCGCTGCCGAAAACGTGCCCAGGTCAACGATGGTGACCAGTGTGCGCAATTGGTCGAGGCTCAATTGTCTCATCAGAATTCCTGATAGGTTTGGTCAATAAACTCAATTTTACCAATGTATCAGAAAGGCGCATCATCACGCTATCCAATAAGGAAAGCACCATGAAGGAGGGCCCCATGTGGCATCTGATCAAGAGCTTGTTGCCGATTTCCCATGGCATCGTCGCGGCAGGCGGCGTGCCGCCGATGCGGCCTGCCAACGGCATCATCGCGCACGCCTGCGCCGGGTTGGCCGGGTTCGCCATCGCAGCCAGGGAAGCACTCGCGCGCCTGCTAGCGCGCAAAACCCGGTGGGATGCCGCAGCGGCGCGCGAGATGTGCAGCATGGGCGCACGTGAATTGAATGACCTGGGCATAGGCGCGGGCGAAATTCCCTACCTGCTCAATGGCGGCACCCAGGGCGCAAGGTGGGCCGATGCCAACCGCTCCCTGCGGAGCCCGGCCGCCAAGCCGTAAGCTCAGAGTTCCATCATCATTTCATGCCAAGCCATGCCGCCATGGCCTGACACCGAAGGCTTGATGTAGCGATACCCAAGGTGCGCATAAAGCCCGACATGGCGCTCCTTGCACATCAGGTGGATGGTTTTCTTGCCGCTGCCGCGCATGTGTTCGACGAAGGTTTGCATCAGCAGGGTTGAATGGCCCTTGCCCTGCTGCGCGGGGTCGAGCACCACCGACATGATCACCACATTCGGTGCCTGCGCATCGTGCCCCTTTAATTCCTTGAAGCCCTCGTCCGACATCACCACCTCGAACGCACAGCCGCTGTTGATGAACCCGATGATGGCGCCATCGAGCTCCATCACCAGGAAGCCTTGCGGATACTGGGCGATGCGCAAGGATATTTTCTCCAGGGTCGCTGCTTCGTCGCCTTCGTAGGCGCCGATTTCAATCTGGTAGCAGCGCGCTGCGTCAGGCGGCTGGGCAAAGCGGAAGGTTGGCGTTGTCATCAATGGTAAGATCAAAGGCGGATAGTCCTATTTTAACCAGCCACCATCCGATATGACAGGCCAACTCGACATCATCGATATTTCCCCATTGTTCCAGTCCGGTGCGGAGCAAAGGCGGCTGGTTGCCGATGCAATTGGTGCGGCTTCTGCACGGGATGGTTTTTTTTATGTCACCGGCCATGGCCTCGGCCCGGAAACCGTCGCCCGCTTGCAAGAGCAGGCTCGGGCTTTCTTTGCCTTGCCCGAAGCGGAAAAAGCCGACATTGCAATGGCGCGGGGCGGTGCGGCCTGGCGCGGCTGGTTTCCCTTGCATGGCGAACTGACGTCGGGGCAGCCTGACGGTAAGGAAGGGCTTTATTTCGGCGAAGAACTGGGCTACGACGACCCCCGCGTGCGTGCCGGATGGCCCATGCACGGCGCCAATCTCTGGCCGGTGCGGCCGGCTTCGCTGCGCCTGGCGGTGGAAACCTACATGGCGGAGGTTTCACGTGCCGCCTCTGTGCTGATGGAGGGCATTTCGCTGGCGCTGGGCCTGCCTGACAAGCATTTCGCGCAGTCCTATCTGCAGCGCCCGACCACGCTCTTCCGCGTTTTCCGCTACCCACCGGCGGCGGCAGGAAGCTGGGGCGTCGGGGAACATACCGACTATGGCTTGCTCACCCTGCTGGCGCAAGATGATTGCGGCGGCCTGCAGGTGCGCACCGATACGGGATGGATCGAAGCGCCTCCCGTTGCCGGTACCCTGGTTTGCAACGTGGGCGACATGCTGGAGCGCCTGAGCGGAGGGCGCTTCGTGTCGGCGCCGCATCGGGTCTTGAATGGCAGCGGGCAAGACCGCTTTTCCTTCCCGCTCTTCTTCGATCCCGATTTCGAAGCGCTGATGACGCCGGCAGTGGAACCCGTTGACATCTCGCACCGCAACCGCAGCCGGTGGGACCAGGCAGACCCCAAGGCGTTCGCCGGACGCTATGGCGACTATCTGCTTGGCAAGGTCGGCAAGGTATTTCCTGATCTCAAGGCTTCGACGTTGGCGCCGCCACAAGGTCAGGCTAGTACAGCATAGCCTGCCTGCCGTGCATCCTGTTCCAGGTTCAGCACGCACGCATAGTCTTCATCATCGCGCTGCGCACACTGCTTGATGTGCAACGCCTGCATCGCAGCCGCAGTCGCGTCATCGGGCGCCATCAGCGCCGTGCGCAATCGATCGCTCCAGTCTTGCGGCACCGCGCTGGAGGTAATGAAGGGCAAGCCCGGCGTCGCTGCCGAATGGTGCAGGACGGTCAAACCGCGCAGCCAGGCCGGATGTTCCTGCGCCACGTAGCCGAGCGTGACGCAATCGATGGCGGCAATATCGGCCTCGCCCTTGCTTAGCATGAGCAGGCTGTTCGCGTGGCTGCCTGAGACCTTCACGCCCGAGAAAAATTTGCCCTTGTGCGCAAGCGGTGCCACGGCATGGCGCAGCAGGTTCATGCCACTGTTTGACTGCATGTCGTTGACGGCGGCGACGCCGCCTTTCGCATCGGCCAGACTATGCATGCCACTGGCCGCGCGAACCACGAGGGCGCTGGAATAGTCGGCCTCGCTGCAGCCGGGGAAGTCGTAGCAAGGCGTTGCCAGCAAGCGGGTACGGCCGCGCAGCGCAGTGGCATAGGGGTAGCTGCAGGTCTGGCTCAGCAGCAGGTCGGGGCGTAGCCAGAACGATTCCAGCTCTCCCGCCTCGTGCGCCACTTCGCGCATCAGATCGACCTCATCGCGCCAGCCATCGGTGCGCAGGCGCTCGATCAGGGCGGCGGCGAAGCGTTCGTAGCCGTCCTGCACCGCGGCCGATACGTTATACATCGGCAGCGCGATTTTCCATCTCATTTTCACGGTGCCGGCACCTTGTCGGCCATTCCTGCCACATGCGGATGTACCGGTTCATCAATCGACTTGAAACCGAAGCGGCGCATCAGGTCGAGATAGCCTTGCACGAGGAAGCCGCCGCTGCGTGCGATGTAGGCGTCGCGCCGCGCACGGTAGACGCGCGGCAGCAGATACCACGGCAGTGCCGGAAAATCATGGTGCACCAGATGATAGTTGTTGTTAAGGAAGAGCAGGCGGAACAGCCAGCCGGCTTCATTGACCACGATGCGCTGCTTGCAATCCTGCGCCGGGCGGTGCTCGTAATAGGAACGGATCATGGTCAGCGATTGGGCGGGATAGGAAACCAGCAGCACATATTGTAACGGCGACATGCCGCTCCACGCATGGACCGCCCATACCATCACGGCTACCGCTGCAATATGGGTGAGCCACATCGGCAGGCGCTTGCGCTCGCCCTGCAGTACTTCCCGCAGGGCGCCGGCCCAGGTTGCGAATATCGCCAGCGCCGCACCGATCAGCAGGCGTCCCCAAAAGGTCTTGTTGATCTGGTGCACCCGGCGCAGCAGCGGCCCCATTTCGGCCCAGCGCGCCGGCGATACGTAAAAGCTTTCGGTATCCAGCGCCGGCAGGGTCAGGTGCGAGTCGACATGGTGATGCAGATGGCTCTCCCGGTACAGGCCATAGGGATACCATACGGCCAGCGGCGGGAAGGCGAGAAGGCGGTTGAGCCAAACCAGCCGCGTGGGATGGCCATGCAGGATTTCGTGCTGCAGCGACAAATGCCAAGCGCACCACCAGACCAGCAGCAGGGTCGCCGGCAACGCGCCGATCCGGCGGAAATGCGTGACCAGGAGGGCCCAGCCGCCATAGATTACGGCGATCAGCAGCCAGGTAGGCCATTCCGTGCGCCACAGCAAGCCCGCACGCTCGCGGGCAATCTGGCGGCGCTGGCCGTCGTCGAGATAGGCTGGTTGCATCCTGCCGGCTCAGGCACAATCCGAAGCGGCCAATTCCACAGCCGGAATGCGCATCTTCTCCGGCGGGCAATGATTCAACACGATATCGCCGCAGCCTTGCAGGCGCCGGCATTCCTCTGCGCGCCAGGTGCGATGGAGCGCGGTCTTTTGTGGCAATACCGTTGCAGGAAGCGACGCGGCCACCCAGACCGAACGCGGGCCGTGGCGGGCAATTCTTGTGTGAAACTGTGGGTCGAAGGTGCTCGACATGGTGAACCTTGATTCTTGTGCGAACTGGCGCGATGGTTCCAAGGTAAGGCATGGCGTTCGATAGGGGAACGAATCTTATTGAATAAGAATATTCGTGCGCCTGGAGCGAAGATCGCAACGCCTTGCGGCTTGCCATTGCCGGCTGTGCCATCCTGGCATGCGCTACAATGTTTGCCCCTGTACATCCAGTGTCCGGACGGCAAACACCGTCAATCCCCAGCATGAGCAGTATCGCAACCTTGGTCAAGCTCCACGGCGAGCAAAGATTTTCCGAAATGGAATCCATGGCAACGCTCTTGTTACGCGATGCGCCGGAAAACGCCTTGTTGTGGAACCTGCTCGGTGTCGCGCTGCATGCGCAAGCCAGGGATGCACTTGAGGCGTTCCGGCAAGCCGTGAAGCATGCGCCGGGCGATGCGGACTTCCGTTTCAATTTCGCCGTTGCCCTGTTTTCGCGCAAAGCCTATGCCGAAGCCTTCGATGCGTATCGTGCGGCGCTTGATATCCGTCCGGCCAACGTTCAATACCTTCATGGATGTGGGGCCAGCCTGTTCCGGCTCGGTCGCTACGCGGAAGCTTCTCCCTATTATGAAAGGCTGGCAGGCACGGAGCAGGGCAACGCCGATATCTGGAGCGAATACGGGCAGACCCTGTTCGCGCTGGGGCACTATGCGCTGGCGGCAGGGTGCTTCACCAAACTGGTGACATTGCGCAATTCACACCCGGACGGCCACATCCTGCTCGGCAATGCCTGCCGCAAACTGGGCAAGACAGGTGAAGCGGTTGACTGCTACCGCAAGGCCCTGCACTTGCGGCCTGAACATGCCGCGACTTGCTATTCGCTCGGTGACGCCTTGACTAAATTGGGCCATCCCGAAGAAGCCATGCAGGCATTGCATCTGGGCCTGGCCATCGACCCCGCCAACGGGCGCGTCGCGAACGACTTGGGCACACTGTATCTTGGACTGGGCCGAATCCAGGATGCGCTGGCGCAATATGAACTGGCCAACCGGCTATTGCCCGGCAATATGGACGTGCTCTACAACGTCGGGAATGCCTTGCTGCGGCTTGAGCAGGCCGACAAAGCCGTGGCGCTATTCGAGCGTGTCATTGCCTCGGTACCGGATCACTACATGGCCTGGAATGGCATGGGCTCGGCCTATACGAACATGAGCCAATATGCCAAGGCGACACCATGCCTCGATGCGTGCCTGCGTATCCGGCCGGACTATGCGCCTGCCTATAGCAACTACGCAATCGTGCTGATCAAACTTTGGCGATTTGAAGAAGCAGCCAAGGCTTGTTCGCGCGCGATGGAGCTCGCCGGCAAGGACGCAGGTAATCTGTCGAATCGATCCGAGGCGTATGTAAAGCTTGGGCGCTTTGCCGAGGCACTGGAAGATGCCGGCCTGGCGGTAAAAATGGCGCCCAACGATCCAGCGCCTCTCATGAAACTTGCCGATACGCTTTATTTTCTCGGCCGGAAGTCCGAAGCGATGAAAACGGTTGAATTGGCCTTGTCCGTGGCACCGGACGACGCAGAGACGCAATTCAGTGCGGCATTGCACTTATTGCGCCAAGGCGCGTATCAGCAAGGGTTTGCGTTGTACGAAGCGCGCAGGCAAGTACGGCCGTATAAATATTTGCTTGAGCAGATCGAAGGCATGCGCTGGACTGGTGACGTTCCGCTCCAGGGCAAGTCACTGTTGCTCTACGCAGAGCAGGGCCTGGGCGACGCCATTCAAATGCTGCGGTTTGTGCCCCTGGTCGCCCAAATGGCGACGGCGGTCGTGTTGCGTGTGAAAAGAAACATGGCGCCATTGCTTGAATCGGTTCCGCAAAACGTCACCGTCATTGTGGAAGAGGAGGTCGGCTTGCCTTCCCTGAAGGTCGACTACATTTGCTCCCTGATGAGCCTGCCGCATGCATTGAAAATTTCGCCGGACAGCCTGCCTGAGCCCAAAGCCTGCATCTCGACCCCTGCCAGAAAGCACAGGCATTGGCGTGCAAGGCTCGCCGGCAACGGCAAAAAACGCATCGGCATTGCCTGGAGTGGCAACCCCAATTTCCCCGGGGATAACTGGCGCTCCCTGCCATTTATGCAGTTCGCCAGCCTGTTCGACGGCTTGAGCGACATCGAGGTCGTCGCAATTCAAAAGGATGTCCGCGAAGCGGACCAGGCCACCTTGGAGACGGCACAAGTGCGCCACTTTGGCGAACAGATGGCAGACCTGGCCGATGCCGCCGCCATCATCGAGGAAATGGACCTGGTCATTTCCGTGGACACGGTAGTGGCCCACTTGGCCGGTGCGCTCGGGAAAGAAGTCTGGCTTGTGATTCCCTTCGTTGGCGACTGGCGCTGGCTTTCCGATACAGACCGCAGCCCCTGGTATCCGTCCATGCGGATATTCCGCCAGGCGGCGCTCAATCAATGGCAGGGTGTGCTGGAAAACGTGGCGGCCCTGCTGCGACATCGGCTTGGTTGCTCAGACAACTCAGCCCCCGATGGGAATCATTCCACTTAGTTTGTTCGATACGTTGCCGTTGGCATCAGTAACCCAATACGTAAAAGTGAAGAGTTGCTTGCTGGTGGTCGGGTAGGCGATGGGAATGGTGAAGTGGCCGCTCCTGGCGCCGGCATACCCGGTAATCTTGGCGGTCTGGGTGCCAAAGTCCACGGAATCATTCACGTTCAATTGAACAAGATCAGCGGACGACGTGAAGTCGAAAGAGAGCGTTCCAGTGCCGCGCCCATCAACGCCGCTGCCAACGGACGCGGCCAGGGGTGAAACAGACAAGTTACTGATGACCGGCGCCGACGGTGCCTGCGCACTTGAAGAATCGCCACCGGAGCCGCCCCCGCAGGCCGACAGCGCAAACATCAGTGCCATGATGAATTTTTTCATGCTTTCCCTCCCGGTTAAGAAATTGATGGACCTGCTTTTTCCATCCCTTGGGGATTGTGAGAATGACTGCCAAGATGAGATGGAAACCTTAGAATAGCACAAAATACTGTATATATGTACAGTATTTTGTGCTATCAAGCATCGAACACGAGAATGGCGCGATGTGAGAAATGCTGCGCTATCCCAGCGGGCAGGGAACCTCGTTGGGTTGGTTGCGAAGCTTGCTGAACTTCAATCAGTAGGTATGGGACCAGGCGAGAAGTACGTCGCTTCGAAAATCACTGTTCTTGTTTCCGGGAATCTGCTCAGTCAAGGTAGGGATAAATGTCTCTGTATAAACACTGACCGTGCGATCATCCACCACGATCAGAATACCCGGGTTGTCGGCATATGGACCATGATAGAAATCCCGCATGTCCGCTTTGGGCACGTTGTGCCAAATCAGTCCATCCTTGAAAATTTCCCCGATATCCACGGTGGCCTCATGGTACGAGCCATCCTTTGCCGTCCATTTCACTTGCGCCGGTGGCGGAAAATTTTTTATGCCAAGATAACCTGCTGACAAATGCTCCTTTTCATCTGGTCTTGGTGGCCTGCTGGGCTTATCGTTGTCCAATCTGGTGAAATCATGATTGTTGTAGATCACGCTGCAACGCAGGGTGTTATAGCAATGTGCGCCGAAGTCGTGGGCGATAAAACGCAGCGGCACTTGCCTGGTCGGCGCGGGTGGTTCGCGGTAATCGGCGGGATCGTCCGTCGGTGCGCACGTGGCAAATTGGCTTCCTGAAAATAAAAGGAAGCAGGCGATGATCTGCCAGGCGGCATTTCGATAGCGCTGTATTGTCAGCATAAGTTGTTATCTGGAGCCGCAGCTCCAAACCTCCATCAGCGGCGGGATTGTTTTATCGCGGCGAATCGTTGGAAAAAGCTGACGCTCCATTCAAGCTGCAGCAGTAGCTTGATTTGTGCGCCCGAGTGGGCGCACAGGCATCAATTCATTCTCATCACCGGGGCTCGTACCTGTTCGGGAGCCGGTTGGTTTGGCACCTGATTTTGTACCTGGTTTTGCACTTGCGTATTCTGCTGCACTTGCGCGGCCAGGTTGGCTTGTTGCAGAAGCTGCTGTGACGCATTGGTGTTGAGGCCCGCCATCACGCCGGCATACATCACGGCAGGGTCGGGCGACAGCAGTGCGGCCAGCATATGGTCGGTTGTTTCTTTGCGGCTGGCATCGACCGGCAGCGCCGATGCCGTCGTCAGGTTCAGCGTGCCGGCTTTGTCCTGGCTTTGTGCAGGGCTGCTTTGATTTTGACCATCGATGGCACCATTGGTGGTATTCCTGGGTCCCAGGTTGCCGGGTTCCCCTGGCTGTGGAGACTGGCCCGTCTGCACCAATTTCCTCTCGAATTGTTTACTCAAGGCTTCGTCACGTGGTTCCGCGTGTTTTGCGTCGGTCACGCCCGGCTTCTCCGAATGTGTTGGAACGCGAACTATATCGCGCCCAATATGCTTTTCAGTGAAGTGGGTATCTTCCGGCACCAGGCGTTCGTTGTAGCCATCCGGCTTGTCGCGGTTGATGTAAGGGCGCGGATCAATGTTGAAGGGGAAGCCTTCCTCGGAGCGATGCACGACGTTCAGACGCGGATCGGTCGGCTCGGCAACGTTCGAGAGGAACGGTTTGTCGCTCAATGCGTTCAGATAATTGATGCCCAGGTTCTCGCTGCGGCGGCCCAGGCCGTCAAGGAGATAGCTGCCGCCAATGTCGGAATGCGCGCCGGCCACGGTTACGCCCAGAAAGCGCCCGTCAGATGTTTCACCGGGCCTGATGATCTGGTCTGACTTGAATGCCGCGCGCTTTTCGTCTTCCGATTTGATTAGTAAGCCCGAGATCACCGAAGGCGGCGGTCTGCGGTCGTAGTCCATGGGTGTACCCGTGCTCACCGGGTCAAACAACATTTCCGCTTGAGCTATTTTACCCGGCGCGACTATCGGTTCTTTAGTGTAATGCACACCTGTGATCTGATGGTGCGCATCTCTAGTGTAAACTGCACCTGCGGGGTCTTGAATGCCGCGTTCATGTACCATGCGCGCAAAACCCGCCGCCTCCGACGCGCCCCGGCTGAAACCCGTTTCGGCGAGGCGGATGTCCGCTTGTGGGTCTGTATCGTGCCATGTCTTGGCTTGGTCAATGAACTGTTTGTACATTGCCTCCAGTCGCGGCCCATAGGTGTGCCCCGTCGCGCCGTCATAGATGCGCTCCAGCGTTTCGTTCTCGGTGCCAGGGCCGGGTACATAGCCGGCTCTGATACGATTGTCAGTGCCACGTTCAATTTGATCGTAAATTCGGCCGACATTGGTTTCGTGCAGCGGGTCCTTGTATTTGTCGTTGCCAGTACCATCGAATGCAGCCACAAACAGACGTTCGTGTTCCTTGTTGGCATGAATAAGAACTGGTGCCTCGAATTTTGCTAACTGCTGCTCGGCATTTGTATAGGTTTGCAGGCGCTGCGGATCGGCTGAATATGTTGAAACGTCATCCTTGGGGATTGCATCCGGAGCTAATGGGCCTTCTCGGTCGCTCATAATAATTCGCTCTTTCGATCAGTAGGTATGGGACCAAGCGAGAAGCTGGTCAGCTCGATAGTCACTATTTGGATGCCCCGGTCGTTGGAGCGTTCTGGTGGGAATAAACGTCTTCGTATATACGCTGACTATATGATCATTTACCACGATCAAGATACCGGCGTCACTGGCATAAGGGCCACGATAGAAATCCGCCATGTCTGCCTTGGGCACGTTGTGCCAAATCAGCCCATCCTTGAAGATTTTCCCGATATCCACAGTGGCTTCATGGGCTGAGCCATCCTTCGCCGTCCATTTCACCTGAGCCGGTGGTGGAAAATTTTCGATACCAAGAGTGCCAGCCGTCAAATTTTCTATTTCGTCTGGGCTTGGTGACCTGCTGGGTTCATCATGGTCCAAAATGGTGAAGTCATGATTGTTGTAGATCACGCTGCAATGCAGGGTGTTATAGCAGTGTGCGCCGAAATTGTGAGCCCCAAAACGCAGCGGCACTTCCTTGGTCGGTGCAGGTGGTTCGCGGTAATCAGCGGAATCGTCGAGCGGTGTGGACATGGCGAAATGGCTTCCTGAAAATAAAAGGGAACAAACGACGGCTCGCAACAGGGCGCGTCGGTAACGCTGTAATGTAAGCATGAATAGTTATCTGGAGCTGTTGCGCCAGATCTCCATAGGGGCAGTTGATCGTGCGATATCGAAGGGAAGGGCGGCGCTTCGATTGACTATGGCCGGATGAAGGACGTAATCCGGCGGCGCGCCCGTTCCTTGAATGCAAATTCACGCAGCTTGTCGGCCAGCCATTCCTGGTTCTTCAGTCCATAGATGCACATCATGCGGTCAGTGGTGGACGATGAGCCCAGCTGCAGCATGGAGTAGCCAAAAAAGCGCATGCCCCAGGTCGAACTGATGACGAAATTTTCAATCGTGAACAGTTCGATATTCTGTTTGGCCTTGAACAGATAGCCGCGCTCGACCTTGATTCGCTGCGTCGTGATTTCGTAGCGGATGGAGAGGCTTCTGAATTTGTAATAAAGAAAGGCGAGGCCGAAGGTAAATACCACCGGCAGGACTTGCCAGGCGCTATAGATCGCTGCCGGGTTGCCGGTAAAAATCGTCTTTTCGATTTCCGAATCCTGGGAAGCATCAAGTGCTTTCAAGTCGGTGCCGCAATAGCGGCACTTGATAGCCGCAGCCTTGATCGTTTCTGCACAAGCCGGGCAGATTTTTTCATCAGTACTAGTCATATTGACGCCAGGGTGCCTTTTCAAGCTCTTAAACTTACATGCTCGCCGGCGGCTCGCGGCCGCCTGCGCAGGGGGATCGCATCGTTTGCCGGAAGCGGTACGGGTTTGATCGACAATGCCGTCATCCGTTCCGGCTTCCGAATCAGATCGACAACATCGGAATGGGAACCTTGTCTTTCAGGCGCTTGGTGAAGTATTTATCCTGGTAATAGCGGATCTTGTCGCATTTAACCGGGTGGGGAATCCCTTCGTAAAGGAAGATTTCCGTATCCTGCCCCATGGCCTTGAGTTCCTGCGGCAGCATCAGGGCGCGGCGTTCTTCCGACTCGCTGCGGCTGATTTCGCGGCCGCGGGTCAGGTTTTCCTTGCGCACTGTGGTGTAGCCCAGCATTTCGGAATAATCGTTGGCGTCCTGCTGTTCGCGCGGTGCATAAATAATCTGCAAGGCGTGGTTGGTGATCAGGGTGCGGGCCACTTCCTTGCCGTAGGTGGCATCGAGCTGGGCCATACTTTGAATAATGGGCAGCAGCCGCATGTTATAACCCGCCATGTAGCTCACGGAACTGGCGAGGATGTTCACCTTGCCGATGCTGGTGAATTCGTCCATCAGCATCAGGCATTGGTGCTTCAGTTCCTTGTTGTTCTGCGGCAGTTCCTTGGTGTTGACGTTGATGAGCTGGCTAAAGAACAGGTTGATGATCAGGCGGCTTTCGGCAAGCTTGTTGGGCAGGATGCCGATATAGATGGTCATTTTCTTCTTGCGCACATCGGTCAGCAGGAAGTCGTCGGCACTGGTGGCGGCGTCGAGCACGGGGTTGATCCAGGCGTTCAGCGGTTCCTTGAGCGTACCCAGGATCGAAGCGAAGGTTTCTTCCGCTTGCGACAGCAGGTTGGCGAACGCGCCCTTGGCGTTGCCGCTCAGGAAGGGTTCGCTGGCCAGCTTTTGATAGAACTTGCGCAGGTCGGTGCCGTCGCCGGAAGACAGCCTGTAGATTTGCCCCAGCGTGCGCTGCAGGCGATTCTTCTCGGGCAGCTTCTGCGTCTCGTCGTAATCCCACTTCTCGAGCAGATACAGCGAAAAAGCCAGGAAGGCATTGCGCGACTGGCTGACCCAGAACTTCTGGTCGTCCGAGCCGTCCGGGTAGAGCATGGCGGAAATGCTCATCAAGTCCGACACCCGGAAGGACGGGTCGGTCGAGATATAGCTCAGCGGGTTCCAGCGATGCGTGCGCTTGTCTTCGGCAAACGGATTGAACAGGTAGATCTCCTGGCCTTGCGATGCGCGCCAGCCGCTGGTGATTTCATAGTTTTCCTGCTTGATGTCGAGCACCACCATCGATTCCCCATATTCCAGCAAATTGGGAATGACGATACCCACACCCTTGCCCGAGCGAGTGGGGGCGGCCAGGATGACGAATTGCTGCCCCGGAAGGCGAACCAGGTCACCCCCGAATTTGCCGACCAGGATGCCGTTGTCCGCTTCTTTGAGCATGCCGTGCTTGCTCAATTCGCCTTTGCCGGCAAAGCGGGCATCGCCGTGCATGGATTGCGGTTTGGCTTTTGCCAGCAGCACCACCAGGCCGAACCAAAGCAGCAGGGGCACGCCAAAACCGATATAGCCCGCCCAACGGATCCGCCCCGCGTAGGGCTGGTAGTCCGGAAGGTTCATTGCCTGGATATAGTCCCAATAGGTTCTGAACTCGAGCGTCTTGGTACCGACCTGCAAAAACGTCAGAATCAACCAGCCCGACAGATAAAGCCCGCCTGCCAGGGCGAGGGCAAGACAAAGCAATCCAACAAACCATTTGAATATTTTCATGAAATCTCGTCAATTATTTAAACAGCGCGTTGCTGCGGGTTTTGCGGCGCCATGCCTGGCCCCTGCGCCTTGATCTGGGCCAGCCTGTCAAAGCTTTGTGCTGCCGGGATGCCGGCCGCCACGGCCGGTTCGTTGACACCCATGCCCAGGCAGCCATACTTTTCACCCCAGGGGGCATAGCCCGCAAAGGCGCGAGCCTTGCCGCCGGGGTCTTTCTCCGTCCCGACCACATCCACCCGCGTACCGAACGGCTGTTCCCGGAATTTGACCAGCAGGTTTGCGGCAATGTTGACCGTTTGCGGTTCACGCCATTGCCCCGTTTTTGCCAGGTAGCTGTGGATGGTGTGGAAGTCCTGATGGTCGAGATTGGCCGGGTCGCGCGGGTCGTAGTGGGAATTGTGCGCTGCTTCGTGATTGTCCTGGAGCAGGGATTGCACCTCGGGCAGTTGCGCCAAGCCGCCGGGCTGGGAAGCGCGTTGGCTGGGTTGCGCAGCTTGCTGAACAGGTTGTGGTGCTTGCTGCACAGGCTGCGCTGCTTGTTGAACAGGCTGCGGCGCTTGTTGTGCAGGCTGCTGTGCCTGTTGTACAGGCTGTGGTGCTTGTTGTACGGGCTGTGGCGCTTGTCGCACAGGCTGGGCAGCTTGTTGCACGGGTTGCGGCGCAGGTTGCGCGGCTTGTTGGGCCTGGAGCTGCTTGATCTGCTCTTTCAATGCAGCCACTTCCTTCAACTGCGCCAGCTTGGCTTGCAGGGCCGCGATTTCAGTGCGCGGGTCATACTGTGCGCTATTTGCGCCAGGTGCGGGCGCCGGCGGAGCGTTGACTGCGGCTTGTGGTTGTTGCGCGGCCTGAACCGGTTGCGCAGGCTGAACAGCTGGAGCCGCTTGTGGCTGCAAAGGTTGCGCCGGTTGGGCGAGTTGTACGGGCTGCGCGGGAGGCAGAGGCGGCGTCGGTTGGGCAAGCTGCACAGATTGCACCGGCGGAAGAGGCGGCGTCGGTTGGGCAAGCTGCACAGGTTGCACCGGCGGAAGAGGCGGCACTGGTTGTGCGAGTTGCACAGGCTGCACAGGAGGAAGCGGTTGCCCCGGTTGCGCAAGTTGCACTGGCTGCACCGGCGGGAGCGGCGGCATTGGTTGGGCAAGCTGCACAGGTTGCACTGGCGGAAGAGGCTGCCCCGGTTGTGCGAGTTGCACAGGTTGCACCGGCGGGAGCGGCGGCGTCGGTTGGGCGAGCTGCACGGGCTGCACCGGTGGGAGCGGTTGTCTTTGCTCAACAGGTTGCGCGGGCGCCACCGCTTGGGTAGTCTGGCTCGGCGTTACGGCCTCAGCGCGTGTCAATGCCGGCGCAATACCCTGCGGCGCCTGGGTCGGCGCAGGCTTTTGTACAGCCGGTGCCTTGTTCGTTCTTTGGCGCAAGGAGACGCTGCCAAATCGCTCCAAGTCCAGTTTCTTTGCCAATTCAAGATCACGCTTGAGCATGATGTCTTGGCCGCGGTCAGGTTTTTTCAGTGTGCCGACAGGTGGGAGCGAGCCGGGCGAGGCCGAGTTGTCGTCGCCACGTTGCTTATGTGCTTCCGCAAAGGACATGCGGCCCGCTGAGGGGTTGTTGCCTTGTTCGTAGCCAGCAGAATGCAGAGAAGAGGTAGCCATTGTCGCTAAGAGGGAAAGTCGTTGGGGTTATTGGAAAAAAGCATCCGGGGCAGCATGCGACATGGCCTACTTGTCCAGGTGAACCGGCTTGTCTTTGACCATGGCGCAAATCCCGCCGTCAGGGCAGGCTACAAGTTTACCATTGGCCACCGCGTTGTTGATACTGCCTATCCATTCGGAACGCTGGATATCTTCATGGGTTTTCATGCCCATATAGACGGCCACGCCAATGACCGCCAGGGAGGCAACCGTACTGGCAATAAAAACCTTCCAGGCGCTGAAAGTGTTTGCCGAGCGGATCTTGGCGCATTGCATTTCCAGCTGCGTGATGGCCTTCTGCATTTGCTCGAGCCGGACCTGCAAGGACCTGTCATAGTCCTTCATGGGCGCATTCAAGCCCTCCATCACGACACCGGTTGCGACGGACTTGAATTTGTCCACCGCCTTTTCGGTCATCTCGATGGCGGCGTTGGCGGCATCCTTGGATACCTGGTTGATGTGTTGTACGGCCCGGTCATTGGCCATGTCGGCCGCCTTGGTACGCTTTTCAACGGCGCTGACGAGCAAGACGATCGTTTCGCGCAATTCATCGATTTTTTGTTCTGCGGTCATTGTTATTTCATCCTGACAGACGGGCTTTGCACCTGCTGGGGCGCCGGCTGGTGTTGCGATTGATTGGCCTGTTCGGCGTGGGCCGCCAGGTTGGCATGCTGAAGGTTTTGTTGCGAAGCATGGGTGGCGAGGCCGGCGGTAATCCCCGCATGCATCACACTATGATCGTCCGACAACAGCGCGGCGAGCATATGGTCGGTCGTCTCTTTGCGGCCGGCGTTGGCGGGGAGTGCAGCGGCGGTTTCGCGGTTCAACGGGGCGTTGCCAACGTCAGGGCCTTTGCCCTCCGGCGCCCAGTTTCCGTAATTGCCGGCTTTCTCTATGTATTTTTCATAGGAACCGATCATGTGGGCCTTGGCGCCGAGCCCCGCCGAAACAAGGGGCAGGCCGACCGCGTCGGCGGCAACTTCCAGCTTGCCATAGGGACTATCAAGAGTCCGGGGATTTTTATTGATGTATTGTCCGCCGGTAAGATGGTTGCTGGCCGAATAGAAGTTGGTTGCAATGTCGCCGGAGACGTTGACCTCATCGAATTTGTGTGTCCCGCGCTGCGTGGCCAGATCCTTTTCAAAGGCTTGCTGGCCATGCTCATTGCTTGCCGACGTATAGTTCTTGATGAATTTCTCGGGGATAGGCAGGGAATTCTGCCCGAATCCGCTGAGGTTGTTTTGCACCGCAAAGCATTGCGCCATGCCGCCGCCCAGGCTGTGCCCGTCGGTGAATTGGGCATAGTTTTTGTATGCCGGGTCGCGCTTGACTTCATCAAGGTATTTTTGGGCATTTTGCTGTATGGCCTGGTAAGAGCTATACCCCTGGTCAAGCGGATTGAGATCGGATTTCCAGTTCTGGAGGCTGTCTGATCCCTTGAAGGCAACGACAAGCTGGTGCGTGCTGTCGTTGGCAAAAACGCGGAATTCGTTACTGGCCTTTGCCGGATTGACGCCGCCGTCATGGTATGGCGTCCGCGTCTTATCTTGCAGCTCGCCGGTAATGTCGCGCCACCCCGCCGGAAGGTTCTGGGCCGGCGTGAATTGCGCCGTGGGTTTCGTGTAAGCGGCGCTCGACAACTCACCCGCAATTTGTTCATTCAGCGGATTGACTGGGTTGGACATGGTTGCTCCCTGATACGCTTATTCAATGAATTTGTATGAAGCTTAAAACCAGGCCGTCCCGCTTCTCGTCGTGGCCGAGAAGTTGCGATTGCGGCACCACCTTCCTGGCGGCCACAAACTCTCCCGGTGCGCCGGTTGGGATCGCGCCCTCGACAATGTAGGAAGCCAATTCCGGCTCGAAGACGTAAGATTCGCTGTGGCGCATGTCCGGGCTGATCCACTCAATGCTGGCGCTCATGGCCTCGCCCGACAACAAGCCATGGCCGACTGGCTGGTTGCCGAACAATAGCAAAGAGCGGTCCGGCATGACATAGGCACGCTTCAAGTAGCGGGAATCAGTCTTTGGCGTGATCTGGGAGTCGATGTGTTCGATGGTTGCCAGCTTGTCGTCGAGATGAAGCACCTGGGCTTTTTCGTGATCGTCGAGCGTCAGCAGGCGGATGGAACGGTCTTCAACCGTCGGCCGAAGCAAGATGGACCATTTCTGCATCTTCCTGGTAGCTTGCAAGGCGCTGCCGGGGCCGATTTTGCTGACCAGCATGTGGTCAAGGTCGAGTGAATGCACCACAAACGAGTGATCGCTCAAGGGCAGGACAGTTTCGAACCCTGTGTCCGGCGAGAGCTTGTCCGATGTTATTTTTCCTTTGCCGTCCAGGGTAAGCAGCCAGTAGGAAAAAGTCGGGCTGTAGGTCTTTCCAATCACAGCAACGCCGTCACCGGATGGGAGGCAATTCGTCAATGAAGAAATGTGGTTGCCGGGAAGGCCTGCCGGAGAGAGCACCTGTTCACTGATGACTTTTCCCGCGCGGTCGAGGTGCGTGAGCAGCCCGGAGACGTTTTCGCCTTCCGTCTCGCCGCAGAGAATGACGCTATCGTCGGGCAGCAGGGCAGCGCCGTGGAAACGGCCTTTGCCCTGATTCATATAGTTATGCCGCCATAACACCTTCCCTGTGGCATCGATGCGGGTTGCCCATGCTTTTCCGGTGGTGCCGGCCAAAACGTAGCCGCCATCCGCAGTCCGGACAATGGCGCCAGGCTCGGCAGGCTCCAGCAAAATTTCTTTCGTTACCTTGATATGGTCGGCGGCATTGGCCACGGGTGCTGCGAGAGTATTCATCATCAATCCTGTTAACAAACATAATACGAAGCGCAAACGGACATTGAGCCCGTTTGCCGATCGCCTCTTTGCAAATTGCACCGCCAGGTTATCGGTCATCTTCTGCATCTTCTGCAACGCGCAATTGTTGTCAGGCCATCCTGGCAGCAGGCGCCGGCGCTTGCTGGGGCGCAGGCTGGCTTTGCGCCGGCTTGACCTGTTCGGCCTGGGTCACTTGCGCCGCCTGGTTGGCCTGTTGCAGGTTTTGTTGCGATGCGTTGGTGTTGAGACCGGCGTTGACTCCTGCATGCATCACGGCCGGGTCGTCCGACAACAGCGCTGCCAGCATGTGGTCCGTCGTTGCCTTGCGGCTGGCGTCGGCGGGGAGGGCAGAGGCGGTTTCGACGTTCATCGAACCGGGCTGGGCCTGTCCGGCACGCGCATATTGTGTTGTGCTGTCGGATTGGGCCGGGGTGTTGGCAGCCACCTGGTCCAGCTTGTTCGTTTTTTCCGCGTCATTGAACATGCGCTCGATGCGGTGCATGTCATGGCGGGCAGCCAGGTCCTTGAATTCCTTTTCGAGCTTGATTGGGGCCGGGTCATACCAATGGATGTCGACCTGCTGGTCCTTGGTGCGTTCCGCCGTGCCGCTAATCGGGGTCGACTTGCCGACAAAATCGCTCACCACATTCGAACCATGCGACACGATGCTGCCATTGACGACGTAGTTGTTGAAACTGTCCTGCACGCCCAGGCCATGCTCGGGCAAGCCATGTGCCGCCGCATAATTCTTGAAGCCGTCCTTGTGCGTCAGGCGCTCGACCGCACCCGGGTCGAAGGTTGTGCCGCTCAAGCCATACATCTGGGCGCAAAGCTGCGCTTCAGAGCCGCCAAGCGAATGGCCCGTTACCGAAACGGTTTGCCCGGGATGGTCCTTGATGACCTTGCCGGTGAATTCCAGCGCCTTGTCAAAGGCGGGGTCCCATGACTTCAATCCGGCAATGGCCACGTCGGCATGCGTCCAGTCATGGCCGTGGTCCAGGGTGGTGGACCCGCGATATGCAATGGTCACTTCATGCGTTTTCTGGTTCTCAAAGGCGTAGGCCTGGAAATTGGTCTTGGCGTCATGGATCTGATCAACCACGCGCCAGTCGCCAACGTTCTGCGGCTTGTCTTCATAGGCTTGCAGCGCCATTTGGGACCGGAGATGATCGGTGGTGTAGTCAGTCATTTTGTGTCCACTCCATTACCATAGATATTCTGGTTTAACTGCGGCGCTGGCGTTCAAGTCCGATGCCGGCGGCACGTCCAGCATGCCGCTGTCGAAATCCACTTTTTTGAAGGCGGCAATCCGGTCGTTGTCTTCCTTCTCCGCCGTGCCCACCAGGCCGACATACAGCACCTGTTTTTTATCGAATCCATTGTGCTCGGGCAATTTTTCCACACCGAGCAGGAATTTCTTGTAGCCCAGTTGATGCGCCAGGCGCCCGACGATGACGTAAGAAAAGGCATGCATGCCCTGGACATCATAAGTGGTGTCGCTCAGGTTGGGCGAGTGGATGTCAAACGTGATGGAATAGACGTTTTGCTCTAATTTTTTTACCGTAATTGTGCTGTTGACCGAATCGTCCACGCCATCCCTGAGCCAGTCGCGGCTGGCGAAGCTGAATTCATGCGGCAATGGGTTCTTGGCCCAAGGGGAGTTTTCATACGACATTGACGTTCCTTTATGGCTAGGCGCAGAGGGTGTTTGCGCGTGAACAAAACTAGACCCGGCAGACAGAACTAATGCAAGAGCGGCGATCCTGGAAAAATGATGCATTCGGCCCTCGTTGGCTTTGGTATTAAAAGCCTCCCTATTCCTGCTGTACGGGTTCCCCCAATGTTGAACCCGGAGAGGTGCTTCTCGATTGTTCGTTGTTTACGCAATTGTTAAATTTTCGCAGCAATTACGCTTTGGAGCCGGATCATTGCCTTGCAAAAAATATCAATTATTAAACACCGCAAGGCGATTACCAACTCTTCCGTTCGTCACAAAGGACTTTCGGTATTTTTCACATGTTTCACGGTGTTTCACGTTGTATTGCAATCACACTCCCCCTTAAAGCCTTCCCATGTCTCGTGCAATAGGGCAATATTTTGAGGGCTAAAGTGGTGCTTCATGACGTCTTTATGACGAATTGGCGCGCTACTCGCTGTTTTTCCGCAAATACCACTTCTCGGCTGAGGACGCAAGCTTGCTGAAAATCATTCGTTTTGAATTGTTAAGAGTTTCGGTCAACCCGTGTTGACGCTGTGCCACAATTCTGGCACGATCTTATCGTAACGTAAATACTTTAAATTAATCAAAAATGTTAATAGGGATGGACACCAACAAAACAGACGATTACTCATCTGCAGCACTTCCCACTTGGGTTTTTTCCATCCGGACATTGGCTTCAAGAGCGGGATGGTTGGTTTCAGTAAGCAGAATTAATTCATCTTTAATTTAAGGAATACGATATGTCGGTTTTTTTTCAAAACCGTCTTGTGATTGGTTTGACTCTGGTTGCCTTGATCGGGCTGGCCGGATGTGGCGCGCCGAAAGTAAAGGAATTTGACGACAAGTGGGTGCCCGTCAACCGGTTTCAGGCCGTGACCACCGAGATACCCATTGCACCGCAATACCTCTACTACGCGTCCCCGTCAGACCAGACCTTGCGCTCCTTGCTCAAGCGGTGGGCTGCGGATACCGGCTTGAAGCTGGATTACCAGATCGGTTACGACTACACGCTGATATTGCCTGCTGGCAATATCCGCACGCCTGATATCCAGGTCGCCGCGAAGGACTTGAGTAATGTCTATGCCTCGCAAAAGCTCATCGTGACCGTGGACGAAAAGCGCATCCTGGTGCAGCCGGCCGAAGCTGAGCCGAAAACCACGCAGGGGTCGTAACGATGTTGAAAAAGACGACTTCCAGTTCGAAGATCGACGAAGCGGTATCCCGCTCGGTCGACTTTGAGCTGACCATTGCAGACATGGCGCGCCGCAGCGAGCGTCGCGCCTGGACTGTGGCAGGAGTCTCGGTGCTCGTGTCGCTGGTGCTGGTGGGTGGCTATTTTTATATTTTGCCGCTAAAGGAAAAGGTGCCTTACCTGGTGATGGCTGATGCTTACACCGGCACCAGTACGCTCGCGCGTCTGACTGATGATGCTGCATTGAAACACATTACCGCGAGCGATGCGATCAACCGCAGCAATGTCATCCACTTCATCCAGGCCCGCGAGTCCTTTGATATTTCGTTCATCAACATGCACGACTGGACTACGGTGCTGACCATGTCGACCAAAGGCGTGGGCGCTGCCTACACGAGCATGTTTTCGTCGAAAGGTGCGACCAACCCGTATGAGACTTACGGCAAGAATAAGGCCATTCGCATCCGTATCCTGAGCACCACGCTAACAGACAACGATGGCGTACAGGGTGCCCGGGGTGCGACTGTGCGCTTCGAACGCAGCATCTACGACAAGCTGGGTGGTTCCACCACGGTGCTGGACAACAAGATCGCCACAATGACCTTCACCTACAATGCCTCGCTGCAAATGAATGAACAGCAGCGCGTTGAAAACCCGCTGGGATTCCAGGTGACCGAGTATCAGGTGAACAACGACTACGCGTCGGGCTTGCCGTCTTCGACACCCGGCACCAAGCCCGATGACTCCAGTACGTCCATGCCGGACGCCCAGGTACCCCCAGGTAATGTGGGTGTTGACACTCAGGGTGTGCCGTCCGCTTCCGCGGTGCAACCTCCTGCTGCGCTACCGCCTTCTGCAACTCCACCATCACCCATTCCCGCCCCCGTTGCGGCGCCCACCACGCCGGCTGCGCCGGCGGGTGCCGCTGCAGGAGGTAACCGCCGATGAAAAAACTATCGAGAATCCGCTCCGTATTTGCGGCAGCCGCCACATGTGCAGCTCTAACTTGTGCCGCACCTTCCGTGTTGGCGCAAGCGATCCAGGAATACAACTACGAGCCGGACCATATCTATCAGGTGCATACCGGGCTGGGCATTACCACCCAGATCGAACTGAGTCCGGATGAAAAAATCCTCGACTACAGCACGGGCTTCACTTCGGGCTGGGATTTGAGCCGGCGCGAAAACGTCTTCTACCTGAAGCCCAAAAATGTCGACGTGGACACCAATCTGATGATCCGCACGGCAACGCATTCCTACGTGTTTGAGTTGAAGGTTGTTGCCACCAACTGGCGCAGCCTGGATCAGGCTCGCGGCTCGGGTGTCCAATACAAGATCAAGTTCACCTACCCGAACGACACCAGTTTTGCCAAGGAAACCAAGGCAGTGGTTGAGGCGCCGGAGCTGAACACGTCATTGACCAAAGATCGGCGCTATAACTTTGATTACGACTATGCCGTCGGTGAGAAAACTGTGCCATGGATCATTCCGATCGACGTCCATGACGACGGCCATTTTACGTATATCCGGCTGCCTGACCTTAACAAGTTCCCGACTGGTGATTTCCCGACCGTATACATGCGCCAGAAAGAGCGCGACGAAGATTCGGTAGTCAATACCACTGTTGAAGCAAAGACCATCGTTGTCCACGGAACCTATCCTTACCTGGTTATCCGTCATGGCGACAACGTGGTTGGACTTAAAAGGAATACCCCTCCGTGAACCAAAATCCGCCCTCACATTCTGGCGATATGGACAATAACAACCAACAGAATACCGAACCCGGCCGCGACCCTTCCGGCGCGCCGCAGTCCAACGCATACTCGGAGCAATTCGAAGGAGGGCGCTCGGCTGCGCCCAATCTCGATGCACATGCACCGGAATTGAAGTTCAACGAAATGCAGCGCATGAACCGTCGCGCCATCGGGCTCTTGCTGACCCTGGTGTTGTTGATGGGTGTGGCTGCCATTGTCATCGTCGGCAGCTTGTTGCATTCCGGTAAAAAGGATAAGCAGACCAGTGGCGACGTGGTCAAGATTCCACCGGTGCCTAAGCTGTCGGAAAATCCTGTTCCGCCGGCTAGGCCGGCAGCACCGCCGATGCCGACCCTGCCGCCAATGCCGGCCAAGCCGATTCCGGTTTTGCCGCGTACTACAGCGAAGTCGAAAGGGGCGCCAGCAGCGCCCGCTCATGTGCCCACGCTCATGGAACGCCGCATGGCGGGAAATTCCTCGTCGGTTTCCGCCAATCCGGATGAGTCTGCGCAGGCAGCGCCAGGGCAGGGGGCGGGTGGATTTGCAGCTTATGGCAGGCCGGGTGTTCCTGGTATGCCCGGTATGCCGGGTGCTCCTGGCGCGCAGGAACCCGAGCCGACCAACAGTGCCTACCGTGCCAAGCCCCTGTCTGACGTTGCGGCGGTGCATAACCTGGTGCATCCGAACGTGCTCATGGTGCGTGGCACTTACATTCGCTGCGTACTGGAAACCCACATCATGACGGACATTCCAGGCTTCACGTCCTGCGTCGTGACCGAGCCTGTCTATTCGGTGAACGGCAAGCGCATGCTGTTGCCCAAGGGCTCTAAGGCACTGGGAAAATACTCCATGGAGCCCAATGGTTCGCGTGTCGCCGTGATATGGGACCGCGTGATCACGCCCAACGGCTTTGACGTGTCCATGGCCAGCCCCGGTGTCGATAACCTGGGCGGTGCAGGGCACCCTGGCTATCGTGACGAGCACTGGTTTGAACGCATTTCTTCGGCGCTTTTGATCAGCATGTTGTCCGATGCCTTCAAATATGAAGCCGCGGAGCATGGCCCCACCACGACTACGGTTGCCGCAGGTGGTGTCGCTGTCGAGACGCCTTTCCAAAGCAATACGGCACAGACGGTGCAAACCCTGGCTGACCAGGCGGTGCGGGCAGCGGCCAATCGTCCGGCCACGGTCACGATCAACCAAGGTACGGTTCTTACGATCTATGTTGCCAAGGACGTGGATTTCAGCGCTGTCATACCGAACGCGAATTGATGTGAATTAAGATCATGAATGACGAATTGCTAGCCAACGTCTCTGACGATTTTCTGGATTACCAGTATCACGTACTGGGTATCCGGGACTATATGCATTCGCCCGACGTGACGGAAATTTGCATCAACCGCCCTGGTGAAATCTATCTCGAAACCCGCGCCGGCTGGCAGCGGGTCGAGGTGCCGCAACTTACTTTCCCCCGGGCCTTGCAGTTCTGCACCACCGTAGTCAATGAGAGCAAGACCGGGCAGCGCATCACCGATGCCAATCCGGTCGTCTCGCTGACCTTTCCGACCGGCCAGCGTGCCCAGTTTGTGATCCCGCCGGCCGTTGAAGCCAGCCAGATTTCGATCACCATCCGTTTGCCATCAAAGCACACGCGCACGCTGACCCAGTATCATGAAGACGGATTCTTCAACGAAATTCTGGAAGGTGCCCCCACCCTCAGTGACGAGGACAAGGAGTTGCTTGAATTGCGTGCCGCGCGGCGCTATGCAGACTTTTTCAAGCAGGCGGTTCACCACAAGAAAAACATCGTCGTCGCCGGTGCGACCGGTAGCGGCAAGACCACGTTCATGAAGTCGCTGGTGAACCACATTCCGGCGCAAGAGCGCCTGGTGACCATTGAAGATGCGCGTGAACTCTTCATCAGCCAGCCCAATGTGGTGCACCTGCTCTATTCCAAGGGCAACCAGGGAACGGCCGCGATCACGGCCAAGACTTGCATGGAAGCCTGTTTGCGCATGAAGCCTGACCGCATCATCCTGGCGGAGTTGCGCGGTGACGAATCGTTCTACTTCATTCGTAACTGTGCCTCGGGCCACCCGGGCTCCATCACCAGTTGCCACGCCGGCACCACCGAACAAACCTGGGACCAGTTGGCCCTGATGGTCAAGGCGTCGGCGGAAGGCTCGGGGCTCGAGTTCGATACCATCAAGCATTTGCTCAGCATGACGATTGACATTGTGGTTCACATCAAAGCCCATGCCGGCCAGCGCCACATTACCGGGATCGACTTCAACCCGATGAAGCACCTGCCCGCTGCTGCGCAACAGGCGCGTGCCGCATTGGCAGTCTGCAATTGACGGAAGCGGAAAAGAAGAGCACAAGATGTTTGTAGATCAACAATTATCCTGCCCCAATCTGGCCATCTCGGAATACGTGATGCGCCATATTGTCGACGTCGAATCCGGTGACAACCCGTTTGCCATCGGGGTCGTCGGTGGTCAGCTGGAGCGTCAGCCCAAAAACCTGGAAGAAGCGGTGGCCACGGCAAACATGCTGGAAAGCCAGGGCTACAACTTTTCGCTCGGTATTGCCCAGGTCAATCGCTATAACTTGTCCAAATTTGGCCTTCTGCCCTATGAAAAGGCATTCGACGCCTGCGCCAATCTGAAGGCCGGCGCGAAAATCCTGGCCGATTGCTACACCAGCGCCAAGGGGGATTGGGACAAGGCCTTCAGTTGCTATTACTCGGGCAATTTCGTGACCGGCATTTCAGCGGGCTATGTGCAAAAGATCTATAACTCGATGAGCAAGGAAAATCCGCCGACGACCGTTGCTGTTGCCAATCCGCCCGGAGCGATTCCTCTGGCCGTTTCTGCGCAAGTTGCGCCGGTGCAAGCTTCTACGGTGCAAGCTGCTCCAGTGCAAGCGACTTCGCTACAAACCATGCAGACGCAACTTGTGCAGATGCGGGCGGCACAGAAGCAAGCGGCAGACATGCAGGCAGCCCAGATGCAAGCCGACGCGGAATTCAACAGGCTGTCCAAGCATGTCTCTACGCAAGCCTCCAGGCTCTCTATGCGTACGTTGCCATATGGCGGTGCCGCGCAAACTGCAGCGGCACCCGTGTCGCCGTCAACGTCCGCGATCATTCCCGAAGAGGCGGTCACCCGGCCTGCCGCCACCTCGGAACCTTTCTATGTGCAGCCGCGCCCGGCAGCGGGTGGCACTGCACTGCCTGCTGTTGTGCAGCCTGCCGTTGTTCAGTTTTCACAGCCGGCCGTGCAATCTCCCGGTGCACAGCTTAATGCACCTGTTTCACCTGAAGTCGACGAAGCACTTGTTTTTTAGCCCTTTCTCTCAACTCAAAATAGGTAACTTACCATGTATCAAATCCCCACTCAAACGACTCGCTCAGTCAATTGGCGTCTGCTGTGCAACCTGGGCTTTCTGGCTTTCGTTTTTGCTCCGTGCATGGCCATGGCAGCTGGCGGCGGCGGCGGCGGCGCCTGGAGCGCCGGCGGCGCCACTTGTACGCTTCTGAGTAGCATCCAGACTGCGCTTAACGCTATCTCGATCATGGTGGTGACAATCGCCATTATTTTCTCCGGCTATCAGATCGCTTTTGCGCACAAGCGCATCGCGGAAGTGGCTCCGATATTTATCGGCGCGATCCTGATCGGCGCTGCCGGCCAGTTGGCGAACATGCTGCTTTCTTCAAGCGCAGGTACAAGTGTTTGCACCTAATGCGGCATTCCCCATGACCAGTTTCTGCCATGGTAAAGCTTCAAACCTATGCATAAAAACGTGATGTTTCGCGGCTGCACCCGCCCGCCCATGTTCATGGGCGTGCCCTATGTGCCTTTCTTCATGGGGGCGGGCGGGTGCATGCTCTTGGCGGTCTATTTCAATTTCTTTTGGCTGGCGGCGATCCCGGTGGTAATTTTTATCATGCGCACGATGGCCAAACGTGATGAAATGGTCTTCCGGCTGCTGGGATTGCACCTGCAAGTTCGCTTGCGCATGCGCAATATCGGCCAGCATGAAGGTTTATGGGTCTTGACGCCCAACCTGTACGTTGGCCAGTCCAAAGACAACGAGTAAGAATTGCAATCAACAACTAGATAAGTAAGCGTCACCGTCATCATGCCAAGGCCTCCCATTAATCCAGATACTCCTGTTTCCGAGTTCATTTCGTTGTCCACGCACGTATCGCCTACGGTGCTGAAGACGACGGGGGGCGACTTTTTCATCACTTGGCGTCTTGACGGGCTCCCTTTCGTCGGACGCGAAGAGTGGGAGCTGGAACACCGGCATAACACCTTCAACCGCATGCTGCAAACGCTGCGCGCGCCCGACTTTACCAATGTCGCCTTCTGGGTCCATGACATCCGCCGGCGCCGCGGCCTGGACGATGATAGCCACTTCCAGGACACGTTCAACCAGTCGCTGTCCGACGCCTATTACAAGTCGCTGTCGGGGCGCAAGCTCATGCAAAACGAGTTGTACATGACCATGCTTTACCGCCCCGTGGTCGAGGGCAAGCGCTTTGTCGAAAAGTCGGGCGATACCACACGCTTGGCCAGTGAGCAGCAACAGGCGATCGACAAAGTGCTGGAGCTGGCCGGTAACATGGAAGCCGTGCTCAAGGACTATGCCCCCAAACGCCTGCGCATGTACGAGGCAAGCAACGGGCTCATTTTTTCCGAGGCGCTTGAATTCTTCGGTTACCTGCTCAACCGCATTTCCGAGCCGGTGCCTGTGCTGAAGGCGCCGGTCTACCGCTATTTGGGCGTCAGCCGCCAGCGGTTTTCGGCCAAAACCGGCGACTTCGTCATTACCACTCCCACCGGTGTCAACCACTATGGCGCCATCCTCAACCTCAAGGAATACCCCGACGCCACCTATCCCGGCGTGTTGAACGGGCTGAAGTACCTTGACTTCGAATATGTCGTCACGCACTCTTTCAGCCCGATGGGGCGGCATGATGCGCTCAAGACCCTGGAACGTACCAAGGGCATGATGATTTCCTCGGGCGACAAGGCGGTGAGCCAGATCGTCGAACTCGACCAGGCGATGGACCAGCTCTCGTCAGGCAACTTCGTGCTCGGTGAATACCATTTCACCATCGCCGTCTATGCACCGGACCAGCCGACGCTTGCACAAAACATTGCCGCCACCCGTGCCGAGCTTTCCAACGCGGGCTTCGTGTCGGCCAAGGAAGACCTGGCCATCATTCCTTCTTTCTACGCCCAGTTCCCGGCCAACTGGAAGTACCGCACGCGCCTGGCCAAGGTCAGCTCGCTCAATTTCCTGGGCTTGTCGCCGCTGCACAATTTTTCCAGCGGCAAGCGCTCGAACAATCCCTGGGGCGACTGCGTGTCAACGCTGCAGGCGGTCAATGGCCAGCCTTACTTTTTCAACTTCCACGCCACGCTGCCGCAGGAAAACTCGTTCGGCGAAAAGGCCATTGCCAATACCATGGTGATCGGCAAGTCCGGTACCGGTAAAACGGCATTGATCAACTTCCTGCTCAGCCAGGTGCAGAAGCTGGACCCGAGCCCGACCATCTTTTTCTTCGACAAGGACCGCGGCGCCGAGATTTTTGTGCGCGCCTGTGGCGGCAATTATCTGTCCCTGGCCAATGGTGAGCCGACGGGTTTCAATCCCTTCCATTGCGAGCGCAATGAGTCCAACGTCCAGTTCCTGTCCAACCTGATCAAGGTTTTGGCCGGCAAGGCTGAATACAGCTCACGTGAAGAAGACGAAATCTTCCGTGCCGTCGAGGCCATTCTCGACACGCCGATGCACCTGCGCACCATGACCAACTTCCAGAAGAGCCTGCCCAACATGGGCGACGACGGCATCTTCATCCGCATGCGCAAGTGGACCACGGGCAATGCGCTGGGCTGGGTATTCGATAACCCCAAGGACACCATCGACCTGGAAAAAGCCAACATCATCGGCTTTGATTACACCGATATCCTCGACAACCCCGAGGTACGTGTACCCGTCATCAACTACTTGCTGCACCGGCTTGAAGAACTGATCGACGGACGCCGCCTGATCTACGTCATGGACGAATTCTGGAAGATTCTCGATGGCGGCGGCGACCTCAAAGAGTTTGCCAAGAACAAGCAAAAAACCATTCGTAAGCAAAACGGCCTGGGCATTTTCGCCACGCAGAGCCCGGAAGATGCGCTAAACAGCGATATCTCCGCGTCGCTGATCGAACAGACCGCGACCATGATCCTGCTGCCCAACCCCAATGCCAACCGCAAGGACTATATCGACGGGCTCAAGCTTTCCGAGGCAGAGTACCAGGTCGTGGTGGCGCTGGACGAGCGCTCACGCCGCTTCCTCGTCAAGCAGGGCCACCTCTCTGCGGTATGCCAGCTCGACCTGCGCGGCATGGACGATGCGCTGTCCGTCATTTCCGCCTCCACCGACAATATCGACATCATGCATAACCTGCTCGACCGCAAGGCCCGGATGCTGGGTGTGCCCGTTGATGATCTCAATCCCGATGACTGGCTGCAGGATTTCTATGACAACCGCAAGGGATCCGGCAAGCGCAATCCGGCCGCGTCGGATAGCCTTCAAAAAACCGCGTGACACCATGCAAATTGACTCCATCAACCCTAACCGCACCGGAGACTTGCTCATGAAACTGCTTGCTTCTTCACAAGTCCGTAAAGCCAAAAAGTTCCTCGCCACCGTCACGCTGTCGGCTGGCCTCGGCCTTGGCCTTAGCGCACCTGTCCATGCGCAGGCATTCGACCCTTGCACCGTCTATATGTGCATGGCGGGTATATCCGGCGAGGGCGCGACCGGAGGACCTGGTTGTGCGCCGGCCCTCTTTTTCTGGCACGACGTTGCGCCGGCAGGCCTTGCCGTCTACGATTATTTCGGATTCGATGCGCCAGCCTCATACGCATTGCGTGAGGCTTATCTATCGTCCTGTCCCGGTGCTGATTACTTATCCAACGCCGCCATTGTCCAGGAAATCCTGGCTGAGTGGGGCAGTGAGCCCTGAAGCTTTGCTTCTGGCCTGACAGCAGCTATAGTAAAAATAAACTTTCCCTTAAAGGAATAGATATCATGTCTACTCATTCTTCATCTCGTTCGGTGCCCGCTAGCATGCCCGGCCCCAAAGCAAAGCAATTCCTGAAGCGGGTACTGCCCCGCAGTATTGCCATTCTTTTTGCAACGTCTGCGCTCATGATGCCTGTCGTGATTCCAGCGCAGGTGTTGGTTAGTGACATCGATGCGGAAGGTAATTTGTCTTCCATAGACGGTGAGATGGCCACCGCGGACACGACTTTGGGCGATATGCTCGCTGAGCTCCAAGGCAGTTTCAGTGCTGTAGCTGCTACCCCAATGACATCGCTTCCCACGCTACCTGCGCCAATTGCAAACACGCTGTCCTACGCAACGCAAGCCTGCGGACTTACCGGTACACTGTATGCTTCCATTGGACCCATCGCCGGCGATTCCATTCCCCCCGTGACGATTACTTCTCCTTTGGGCGATCCTTTGGATGCTACGGCGCCGCAAATTTGCGCCGAAATCATCATGTACCGGGCACAGTCTTATAACGACACGCTCTCCGAGATGACCCGGCTTATTGAATACAGAGCGCTGCTCGCGACTCTGGAAGCCAAAGCCACAGCCGCCTTGACGGTAGGCGAAGAGGCATCAGTCACGGCTCAAGCCACCACGATCATGGCGGATCTGCAGGTTGAAATGGCTGTGTGGCAAACTCGCAAGGAAGCGTTTGACATTGCCATCAAATTCCTCGAAGAAGAACAAAATACGCTCACACAAACTAACCTCAATGGCAGTGGTCTGGCATCGATGGTGGTTTCTGGAGGGATTCAGGCAGCGGTGTTGCAAACAGCACTTGAAGGCGTAATCGCGTCGGGACCCTGAGCGCATGCGACAGGACTCAGCGCGGTAGCAGCTGCCTTATTTCAACCATAAACATTCAGGCATCGCCATGGATTTCGGTTTTATCTATTTTGCCCAGGTATTGACGACGGTAACGACGTTGATCACCAATTTCTCCACCAACATGATGACAAACATCATGGGCTGGGTGAGTGCCATTGCCATTACGCTCTTCACGGTGTACATCATCGTCCAGGGATATCGCGTCCTTACGGGCCAATCGCGTGAATCGATGATGATCCTGGTGACGAATATGTCCCGCACCGGGATCATTTTGATATTCGCGACGACGGTGGCTTTTACGGGCGGGGATCTGCAATGGTTCGTCAACAATAAGGTACTGAACGAAATTAATAGCATGGTCTCGGGTAGTCCAGACGATCCCAGTAATAGTCTTGCGGCAACGATCGATAAAAACTTGGCATACACCCAGGTAGCAATGGCTTTAATCGAGGGCGCACAAGGTTTGAACACCACGCAAAGCGGTACAAATGCCGGTAATGTTGCCAGCGCAACCTTCATGGCGGGCATCGGTCTCGCCGGGCCGCCCATGACAGCAGGAGCCTTGTTGCTGACCTACCAGATTGGCTTGGCCTTGTTTATTGGTTTGGGGCCTCTGTTTATCATGTGCCTGGCTTTCGACCAGACCAAAAGCCTCTTTCAGGGCTGGTTGATGTATGGCTTGGGTACGATGTTTTCCATGGCGGTGTTAAATGTCATGGTCTCAATCGTCATGAAGATAACCTTGGCTGTGGCCATGGCTCTATGGGTTACCGGGGGCCTCACATCGTTCACGGTGGGCAACACCGGTTTGAACAATATGGCCATGCAGCAAGGTGGTATCGGGTTGTTGATGACTGCCTTGATCATTAGCGCCCCCGCAATGGCTGGGCGGTTTTTCAGTACCTTGACGGGCGAGTTCCGGGAGCGCTCCGGATTCGACGGGGTCAGGCCTGACCGCGACAGAGGTGCTGCTGCTGCTGCTGCTGCTGCTGCCGGCGGTGGCGGTGGCGGTGGCGGTGGCGGAGGGAATTCATCAGGCGGTGGGCATGGGGGAGGCTCGAGTTCAAGCACAAGTCCAATCCCACGTCCGCCTTTGGGCTCATTTAATGCTGCGACTCGTAGCCCCAGCCCGGTCAATCGCGACGTCATCGCAGGGCCGGATAAAGGCGACAGCAACACGTCCAACATGGCGTGAACCAGGCTGCCCCGGGATTAGCCATCGGCGCCCGGGGCAATTGTCTGCATTTTGATTCCGCGAAGTACATCGGTATTGTGCAGCCATAAATGATGTATCGCCGGGGCCAGATGGTGGCCCGTGCCGCAATCGGCCTTCCCGAGCCGAACAAGATTGTCGGCAACCGCAGTTCTGACCTTCCGCGTCAAATTTTCTTTCGTTATGCCGAAATCCCGCGCAACGATGTTTTTCCAGGCATGGTTGGGGTGAGGCACCAATTCAAGCATGATGATCCGGTTCCACTGATCATCGTTGCCGCTCAACTCACGCACTTCCACGTTGGAATCCGGCTGCAAAACCGGCGCTTCAATGCGTGACAACGACAGGTCGCGAAATTTCGCAAAACCCTATCCTAGCCACGTGCAAGCCGGAGCAAGCCGCTAAAAGAGTAGGCAAGTCATGTACGACATCATCGGCGACATTCACGGCCACGCAGAAAAGCTCACGGCCTTGCTGGCAAAGCTGGGCTACCGCGAACAGGGCGGTGCCTGGCGCCACCCGGAAAAGACCGCCATTTTTGTTGGCGATTTCGTAGACCGTGGTCCGGGGCAGCTGGCTACGATTGATATCGTCCGCCGTATGGTCGATTGCGGGGCGGCCCAGGCCGTGCTTGGCAACCATGAATTCAACGCCATCGCCTGGCATATGCCGGACCCCGCCAAAGAAGGGGCACATTTGCGCGCGCATAACACCAAGAACCGGCACCAGCATGCGGCATTCTTGGCCGAAGTCGAGCATGACAAGGCGCGGCACCGCGAAGTCATCGACTGGTTCATGACGTTGCCGCTGTGGCTGGAGACGGATGGGTTTCGCGTCATTCATGCCTGTTGGCACCCGGGCCATATGACGACGCTGGAACCGTATCTGAACCAGGGCAGGCGGCTCAACCCAGCAGTCATTGAAGCTGCCAGCCGCCTCGATTCCTTGCTTTTTCAAAGCATTGAAGCACTGATCAAGGGGCCGCAGATCAGGCTGCCCGAAGGTGTGTTTTATTTCGATGAAGACGGCCATAAAAGGCGCAAAGTGCGCACCTGCTGGTGGGATGCCGCGGCGACGACCTACCGGAAGGCGGCCTTGCCGAGCAGGGCCGAAAGGGAGCGTCTGCCGAACGACGAAATTCCGCCTTCTTCACAGGTTCTCTACGCCAATGACAAGCCCTTATTCATTGGCCACTACTGGAATAGCGGCGCGCCGGCACCACTGACGCCCCATATCGCCTGTGTTGATTACAGCGTCGGCAAGGGCGGGGCGCTGGTGGCGTATCGCTGGGAAGGCGAGGTCGAGTTGAACGCAGAGCAGTTCGTTGCCGTGTGAAAATTGCCTTCTACTTCAAGGATCGCTTGTTGATACCGATGAAAGCCGCTGTTGTTGCTACTATATTTTTGCGGTAGCCTGAAACCCGTATCGAAACCGTGCGTTTGATATATGCACTATCGGCAAAGGGCTTTCAGCGTTTCACCCGCAACCTTTGCCCTGATTTGAACGCAAGCCCTGATTTGAACGCAAAGCGACGCAAGATGTCTGATCTTCGCGCGCACGATATTGCCAGTATAGAGAGAAGCCCCATGACCATCAGCGATGAGCTTAATGAAAAGATTACCGAGCTACTAGGGGGGGGCGCCATGGCCATCAGCCAGGAGCTCCTGGCCAGGATTACTGCACTGCCTTATGCGGATTTGAAAGCCGACATATTGGATACGCTACATTCCACTGGAATAAAACGTGCCCAGGCGCATGCGCGCATCACAGGAGAGGAATCCGCCACCGACGAAGAAATCTTCGAGATTATGGTGCGAACCTACCTTAAGGTCAAGGCGCAACGCGAGACGCGGGAAATTCTCATGTACCGGTGGCGCGATGAGGAGGTATTGGCTTTCATCGCTCACTTCAAAGAAACCGAACCGCAGAAATACACTGACTACCTGCATCAAGAGCGTAATGGCCGCCAGATCGATTCCGACCTGGCTTGGGACATGCGCCTTTTGGGAAAGCAATGGCATCCAGGCCTGGATATGGACGACTATCGTGATTTGTTCAGTAAAGTGCGCGATTATGCGCAGGCTCATTTGGTTTGATAGCGAGTTGGTCCATGGAAAACGGTTACCTTCTCGCAGATACCAACAGCCTCGTGTATGCCTACCGCGCAGGTGGCCCGGCAATGCTGGACACCTTTCGTGAAGCGGCAAAAGAGCAGAAACGTGAATTTGCCATCACGAAAACTGTTGCCGGTGAAATTGAGGAAGGCCCACTCAGGCAGGAGTTAGGGCGTTACATCGCGCAAAAGAACATAACGATTCTCTCTACACCAAAGACTGAGAAACAACTGGAAGCAGGTCAAATCATTCGCAAGAACGCTGGTGAGATATCGATGCTCGAAGTCGCGGAAAACGAACACGCCGCCGGCCGCAAGACTCTCATTTGGTCTGATGATCGCTATTTCAGGAGCAAGCAGAATCTGCTTGCAAATCCTGGCGTCGAACCCAAGCAGACATACAAGATAGTGGACCAAAGGTATGAGAAAGGAATGATCAGCGAGGTCGAATACCGTAAGACCCGAGCCAGCTACCAGCAGACTGTGGAATTATTCCAGTCCGACAGCCCTAGCTATAGCAAGGCGCTGAATCAATTCGATGGCCCCGCCCCAGGTTTTCTGGACCAACTTAGCGTAGCCGACGCCCGCATTGCTGCCAAACCCGGGTTTCAGACTTTCGCCAAAGGCTCGGGCGTGGTCGGCACAGGGTTGATGATCTACGACGCGGCAACCACTGCGCAACATTACAACGCCTTGGCCGCCCAAGGCAACCAGTTCGGCGCAGACGCCTTGCTGCATGATTACGTCGGCCGCACCGGTGGTGGACTCGCCGGTGGCTTTGCCGCAGGCGCAGTCTATGGCGCGGCCACCGGTTCCTGGACAGGGCCTGGCGCACTGGTTACCGGCGCCGTTGGCGGCGCTATCGGCGCCTTTGGCGGCGAAGCCATTGCTCGAGCCTATACCAAGTACGAGATGAACCACCAGGTCGGCGATGACGGTAAAATTTACGCCCATACAAATGGCCATTGGGAACAGTCGAACTGGATTCACAAAAACCAGCCAGCTCCGCCAGACCAAATCACTACCCTGGAATACAAGCGCGTCAGCGCTGTCACAGAACTGGCTCTGGCACACCCGCAAAGCCTGGATACGCGAAATATCACGCTGACAGACGCTCAGGGACAGAAGACCGACTATAGCCTTACCAAGGAAGGCTGGGTGACGCAAGTTGTCGACAACGTGCCGTTCGCGTTCGACTCTATCCAGCCCGGCATGCACGATGAGCGTGCCGACCCCGACACGAGCAAACAACTGGATAAGATTTCAGCGGCCCGGCGCGATGCCAATACACACTATTCGGAAAACCTGGCCAAGGGCTACCTGACGGACTATGTAGGCGGAGGCGTTGCCCGAGATGACAGGCCCATTCCGGAAGCGGTGACCCAGGCGCTGAAACTGCCCAGTGAAATTCATGTGAAAGACCCCGTTACCGGAAATGTCTGGGAGCGCAGCCCGAAGGGAGAATTCACCCGCACGCAGTATTCTGATGTCCCAGGACCGGAAGGGCCGGTGCCGCAAGCTGAAGTATTGACTGCACGGGGCGGCGAGCTGGCTCGTTTGGGGCAGGAACATCAGGCCCATGTCCAGGCCAACCGCCAATATGGCGCAGCATTGGTGGAGCAAAAATACCAGGACATGCAGCAGCAACATCAAACGACCGCGCAGCCTGGCCCGGCACATGAGCCGCAATCCGTGCATAACGCGCACGAATTGAATAGCGGACAGCACGACCCGCACGCAGCCCAGATCGCGGCCTTGCAAGCGGAAATCGATCATCACATGCAGGTGGCCGAATTGAAAGACCAGATTGCCAAAATGGAAGGCCACTTGGCCCACCCGGCGTCGCATGTCGACAACTCGTTACAAGGACAAGTGGAAAACGGCATTCATCCGACACATGCAACTGCCGTAGTGGACCAGCAAGTGCCGCAGCATGCGAGCATGGTTCAGAATCCGCAGGCTGCACAACCGGAACAGCAGCCGGCAAGGGGGCGTTCGCGTTAAATGATTTCTATAAGACTTTTTCAAAATAGGTGACAAAGATGATGAGAATGAAAAAACTCTACCCAACGATAATGGCGGTGGCTGCTGTAAGCGCCGGCTTGTTTCTATCGGCTTGCGCGGGAACCGGCCCTGTGGATTCCTTTTCCGAATCGCGGTTGAATGACGCGTGGAAAGGTCATCCAGTTACGGAGGCGCTGGGGAAATGGGGCGGGCCTATCGTTGTCAGGCCGGATGGAAATGGGACGACTCTTTACCAATGGATGTTTGGTGAGAACTACGTCTACGATCAATATACCGGGTCGGATACGAAGTATACGGGCGAGAGTGCTGAATATCACTCGGATGGCCACATCACCTACACGCCTGAATACAAAACGACAGATCATTACGAAAAGAAACTCGGCTCTCGTATCTGTGTGTTGCAGCTTCATGCTGACGCCAATGGTGCGATCATGAATCTGGAAACCAAGGATACTGACGGGGGATGCAAGGAGTTTTACTCTGGTACACACTCAAGCCCGCCTGATGCGGCAGCCATTGCCAAAGGAAAGGTCTATGCGGATAGATTCCAGACGCTCAAGTCGATTACCGCAAGATACGAAGCGACTTGCACCAAACCTGAATATCTGGCTTTGTTCGGGAAATCCCCTTGCGATCAGTCGAGCATGAAAATTGTCGGCGCCCGGAAGGAGTCGCAGATGACACCGGAACAAAAAGCGGTGCTGGGCAAATGGAACGTGGAAACGAATGCCATCATTGAGGATTATCTCGCCTTTTTCCGCAGCAGCGGGTCAAACTCTGACAGGGCGACCGTCGATTCGGTTGAGCAGATGAGGTCCATAGAAAAATCGGGAAAATTTAACGCTTTCCTGGTGCAAGAAATTTCGACATCCGCGCATGCCAAGCAATTGGAGCAGTACGCCAAAGATGCATATGGGAAGTACCTCAATTAAGGTCTTCCAGGCTTGTTGGTCAGTGCCTGAAGGTAACTTTTCATCGACATAATGCTTCATGAATCAATGGAAAGTCGTACCATGCGCCGATTTGCAAGGCGGCCTGTTTCAGGGCCAGGAACCTTGGCCAGGAACGCAGCCACTGATACGGCGCTTTTTACCCACGGACCCACAAAAAATCGGACGAATCGGAAAAATCTTTCAATATCTTGAATGACGCTTCGTTCGAAAGAGCTTTAAGTTGTATAATTGCTATGCACATAGTTGTGGTTATTGCAATTTAAATTTTGGTTTTTTTGCGGGTCCGGTCAGTTTTTTTGAAAATTCATCCCAATAGGGGGCTTCATGCGGTTCAATCACTTAATTCTCGGCGCAGTCTTGGGCGTCAGCACTCTACTTACGGGCTGTGGCGGAGATAGCAGTAGCACGTCCGGCAGCAGCGCATCTTCCAGCGCCAGCGAAAAATTGACGGTGCGCCAAAAGACGACTGCAGCCGACTACAACAACGCCGTCCAGGAATTGTATATTGCCTATTTCGGGCGTCCTGCCGACCCCACTGGCCTGGCCAATATCGAGGCGGCGTTATTATCAGTCAGCGCTCCAACCGATCTTCCTAGTTTAAGCGTTGCTTACAACACCAATGGGTCCATTAAAGGGTTGATCGACAGCTTCGGCACCAGCACCGAATCGCTCAATCTTTATGGCAGCGGCACAACCACGACATTCGTCACCGCCATTTTTCAGCACGTGCTGGGGCGTGCGCCGGCGGCAGCCGGATTGAGCTATTGGGTTAACGCCATTGATAATCAAGGGCTTTCCAAGCCGGATGCCGCGATATCGATCATGGCCGGCTCACTGCAAAACACCACGGCAGCCGGTTTGCTCGATGCACAAACGATTCAGAATAAAGTGGCAGTGGCCAGCACTTTCACGACGGATTTGGGGGCAAACGCTTCCCGCTATGCAGGTTCGGCCGCGGCATATACTGCCCGGCAGATGCTAACGCAGGTATCGAACGCGACAACCGTAAGCGGATTTCAAGCCAACATCAATGCAACGATTGCAACTCTGATCGCTGCCAACAAAGCAACCTTGACGCTTACTGCGGCAAGCTCGACATCGCCAGTGACAACGTTGGGGACATTTAACGGGAGTTTGGCTAGTTGCAGCCTCGGAAGCAACACCTGCCTTCCGGCAACCACTGCAACCTGCATGTATGAGAGTGGTGTAGGCGTTGCCCCGTACATATCATCGTTACCCTATGTTACGTTTCAGGATCCCCTGGGTCGTACCTTTGTTATTTACATGGTTCATGATTCGGCAGCACTGACTGCCGGAGAACAACCCGACAATAACGGTTTTGACGTCATGAGTACCAGCATTTACGACAACAGTGTCAGTTTGCAAGAAGGCCAGTGGTACTCGCATGCTACGAAGGTGGGCACGGTAACGGTGACCGCCGTTGGAACGAATACCCTCACGTTCACCTACAATAACTACCTGCTGACTAATATTTCCACTGTGGGTAATTTGACCGTGAATGGAACGGTACAAATCAGTTGCGTACCTCCTGCAGGGACTTGATGATGAGAGGCGCCGAAGTATCAGCATGATGCTTCGGTGCCATCGCTCTGTGTCTTTGCACAGGGTGATCGCGAAACCGAAAGAATCTTCCAAAACCCTCTCAATTTGAGAGGGTTTTTTTATGGCCGTTCGGATAGAGATTGTGGAGGCGGTAAAAAATTTCAATACGGACGAGCGAATGCGATGTGATAGGAATTTATTACCCCGGGAAAATTGTTTGCCACTTCAAGCATCGGTTTTTTATACCAGCCAATACCATTATTGTTCGTTTGGAACTTTTCAAGTATTCTGAAAGACGTGTTGACCTGTCAGAGTCTGCGAGTGGTACGGCCAGAATAGCCGCTTGTGCGTTGGCGTTCGCGTTATTTAATTTCTATGAAAGTTTTGGAAATGATGAGATTGAGAACACTCCATGCGTTGGTAAAACTGGCAGTTTTTGTTGGTGCGTGCTTGTTTTTATCATCTTGCGCGGGAGTCGATACCGCGTCGGTGTCGCGGATCAATGAGCAGTGGAAAGGCCATCCTTTAACTGAGGCCATAGGCAAATGGGGTACGCCAATGGAAATAAAAAAAGATGAAAACGGGGCACCCGTCTACACCTGGTGGTTTTATGGCAAAGGCTATACCTACAATCAATACCTTGGCTCTGAGACGCATTATACGGGCGAGGCGGCCGAATACCATTCTGACGGGCACATCACTTACACGCCGACGTACGCCACCAAGGACTACTATAAAGAGCGGCAAGGTTCTCGAATATGCATGACGAAAGCTCATACCGATCCCGGCCACATGATCAACTATCTTGAAATCCAGGACTTAGACGGGGGATGCAGTTATTTTTTCTCCAGCGACAAAGCAGGTCCGCCCGATGCAGCCACGGCGGAAAAGGGGAAAGTGGTCGCCGACAAATTTGCGGAAATCAAGTCATTGATCGCGAGGCGCAAGGCCTTGTGTGCCAAGCCCGAGTATGCCGCATTGTTTGAGGCGTCACCCTGTGACAATCCCTACTTCAATATCGCCGGCGCTCGGACTGAGGCAAAGATGTCGCCGGAACAAAAGAGAAAGCTTTTCGGATGGAGCCTGGAGATGAATGCCCTCATCGATGACTATCTCGCATTTTTTCACCGCCCTGACGAACCCATCCTTCAGCAAGTCGTAGGCACCTTTGAAAAAGAGAGGGAATCGAATCAAGATAAAAAATTCGACAAAGTTTTTTTGTTTCACGAACACTTTGAGGCCATGTTTGCCCAGCAGTTGGAAAAAACTGCCAAGGATTTCTATGCGAATTACATCAACTGAGGCGTGGACTGACAAAGTTGCCTCGGCAAATTTCGCCGCTCATTCGAGTGCCGCCTTGTAATCCTGGAGGTAACTCCCGAGAGCCTCGTCGCCTATCCAGCGGCTCTTGTTGCGCGCCTTGAGCAGCACCATCATTTTCTGCCTGGCTTTCTCGATGGCCGGTGCATCGCCGGCTTGTTCGATGGCTTCGAGATCTTCATTGGCCTTGGCGTAGGCTGGATCCAGCGCGCCTTCAATCGCCCCTATGGCTTCGTCCAACGGTTCCGTCCCTCGGAACGGCTTCAATAGCGCGTCATTAAGCCGCTGTTGAATCTTCTGGGTCAACTCCGGGTAATCCTTGAGTGCCTCGCGCAAGTATTGCGGCACAGGCGGCAACGGGATGTCGGACATGTTTCTTTCTCCTGGTGATGGCAGTGGGAAAAAGCCGCTCGAATTCAATTGATGTCAGCGCGCCGGCCCAGGTCAAATAAGCCTGGGCGCAGCGGATTGCCAAATTGGGGGGGCAGGTATCGCGCCATAGAACGCAATGAGGAAACCGGCGCAACTCGTCAGGCGCATTGATGGGATGGGGTATTTTACACAACGACGAGTTCGGCCCAAGGGAATTGATACCCCCCCATGAAGGGAGGGTAAGACGGCAAAAAGGGCTTGCATTTGCATGCAAGCCCTTCGGTATTTCTGGTAGGCCGTGCGGGACTCGAACCTGCGACCAACGGATTAAAAGTCCGCTGCTCTACCAACTGAGCTAACGACCCGGAAAAGTCCGCTATTGTAGTACGGAATCAGTTCAACCGTCAACGCCCGCCTGTCATTTCAGCGAACGCAGACGCTCCTTGGCTGTTGCTGCCTGCGGCGAATCGCCGTATTTGTCGACCAGCATGGTCAGCGCGCGCTTGGCGCCGGCCTTGTCTTTCAGCTCCACATAGCAGGTCGCAATCGAAAGCAGGGCTTCCGGTGCGCGGTTACTGTCGGGGTAGGTGCGGACCACCACTTGCTGGGCTGCCAAGGCGCCCTTGAAGTCATTTTGCAGGTACAAGGTATTGCCCAGCATGTATTGCGCTTCGGGGGCGAAGGCGGAGCCGGGGTAGCGGCGCAGGAAGTCTTGCAAGGCTGCTGCGGCGCCCTTGTAGTCGCCGCCCTTGAACAGGCCCTGGGCGTTTTCATAGGCGCGCTGTTCGCCGGGGTCGACCTGGGTTTCTGTGCCGTTGACGGTCACGGCGACCGGTTCAACCTTCCTCAGGCGGGCGTCGAGGTCGGTATAAAAATCCTTTTGCCGTTTTTGCGTTTCGGCCAGATCGTTGGTCAAGACCTCGATCTGGCCGCGCAAACGGGCGATTTCCTGACGCATCTGCTCATTCTGGTTCAACAAGTCGAGCACGGCGCTCTTGTCGGCCTTGTCACCCATCTTGCTGTCGATTTCCTGTTGCAGGTCGCCGACCTTGGTGCGCAAGTCCATGATGGCCTTGCGCGCTTCGTCGTCGTCGAACAGCCCGGCATGCGCCGGCAGGGTGGCAAATGTGAATACGGCCATTACGGCCGCCGCAACTGCGGTCTTGTTCATGAGCATGGCGTCAGGTCAGGCGATCAATAGACGATGTCGGCACGACGGTTCTGTGCCCAGGCCGATTCGTCGTGGCCTTGTGCCTTCGGCTTTTCCTTGCCGAACGACACGGCTTCCATCTGGCTGTCGGACACGCCGGAGGCGGCCAGCGACTTGCGTACGGCTTCAGCACGCTTCTGGCCCAGGGCCAGGTTGTATTCGGACGTGCCGCGCTCGTCGGTGTTGCCCTGGATCGTGACCTTCTGGCCCTTCTTGCTGGCCAGGTACTTGCTGTTGGACTGGATCACGTTGCCGAATTCGTCCTTGACGGTGTAGCTGTCGAAGTCGAAATACACGCTGCGGTTGGCGTCCGTCGGTGCCGGATTGTCATTGGTGGTGACGATCGGGGTCACGGCACGGGTGTCGCCGGTTTGTTGCGGTGCGGCTTGCACGGGCTTGTCATCGATCTTTGGCTTGTCGTCGAGTTTGGTGGACGAGCAGCCGGCAAATGCCAGGGCGGCGGAAACTGCCAGGGCGAGTGCGGAATATTGACGCATTTTCTTCTCCTTGTTTGTATAAAACACTACATTATTTCATAAATGGACCCCAGGTGGGCTCGCTGATGTCGACCGCCTGGTTCATTAATGCTTGCTTCACGCTGCCGTCCACCGATACAACAGCCAGCGATTTACGATGCCCCACATCGGTGGAATACATGATGTAACGGCCATTGGGGGAAAAGCTTGGCGCTTCATCCATGCTGCCGTTGGACAGACGCAACTCTTGATTAGTTGCCAAGTCCAACACATAAAGATCGAATTGTCCACCACGGCGTGATACATAGGCCAGGGTCTTGCCGTCCGGCGAGATGCGCGGGCTGGTATTGAAGTCGCCGGAGAAGGTCACGCGCTGGGCATTGCCGCCGCCGACGCCAACGCGGTAGATTTGCGGGCCGCCGCCACGGTTGCTGGTGAAGTAGATGCTTTGACCGTCCGGCGAGAAGCGCGGTTCGGTATCGATGTCCGACGAGCTGGTCAGGCGCTGCGGCGTGCCGCCACCGGCTGCACTGATCAGGTAGATCTGGGTATTGCCGGAAAGCGTCAACGCCACGGCCAGCTTGCTGCCGTCGGGCGACCAGGCCGGCGCCGAATTATTGCCCTTGAAGTTGGCCACTTCATGGTGTTCGCCATGGACCAGGTCCACCACGAAGACGATGGGCTTGCGCTTTTCGAAGGAGACGCAGGCGATATGGGTGCCGTCAGGCGACCAGACCGGGGAAATGATCGGTTCGGACGAGCGCATGGCGTCGACCTCGCCCTTGCCATCGGCGTCGGCCACCACCAGCTTGTAGGCGCGGCCTTCCTTGGTCACATAGGCGATACGGGTCGAAAAGTCGCCCGGCACGCCGGTCAGCTTTTCATAGATGTCATCGGAAATCTTGTGCGCGGCCAGGCGCAGGCGGTCAGTGTAGACGGTTTCGGCAAAGCCGGAGCTTTGCGCGCCCTTGGTGGTGTCGAACAGGCGGTAGCGCACCACGAAGCGGCCGTCGGCCAGCTTTTGCACGCTACCCACAGCCAGCGCCAGCGCATTGCGCGACTTCCAGTCGGCGTAGTTGACGTTGGCGGTTTCCGACATCGGGGTCGGCGTGTCGATGATGGTGAAGTAACCGCTGCGCGAGAGGTCGGCCTTGATGATGGCGCTGATCTGTTCGGGCGCCTGGCCTTCATCGGCAAATTCGGCAATGGCAACCGGGATGCGCTTGCTGCCTACGCCTTCGGTGGTGATGTGCAATTGCGCCTGGGCAAAGACGGGCGCGCCTGCCACCAGGAGCAAGGCAGCGAATCGGAGTAAGGATTTCATCATGATCGCTAGTCTTTCAGATGGAATGGTTTAAACGCAGGGAGACCGTACTCATTTTTGGTCACCCAAGCGGTTCGAACTGGTGAATTGGCGCGGCACCGTGCCGGAAGAACTGTCGGCGGGGTAGGGCGCAGCAGCCTCGATGGCACGTTTGACAGCGTCATCCCAGGCAGAAATCCCGGAAGACTTGGTCAAACGCACCGAAGCCACGGAACCGTCGGGCAGCAGTGAGACATCGAACTGCGCCGTCGCGTTCGCGTCGGCACCGGGGCCGGGGTTGAAGATGATCAGGCTCCTGACCTTGGCCTGCACCTTGCCGATCCAGGCGCCGCTGCCGGCACCGGGCTTGCCCGGTGTGGTCGGGGCGCTGGCGCCAGGGTTGCCGCCGGCTTCCTTCAGGATGCGCGCCTTTTCGTCGGCACGCGCCTTTTCTATCCGCTTCTGCTCTTCCTGCTGCTGTTTCTTTTCATCGAGCTTTTTCTGGTCGTCGAGCTTTTTCTTCTCGTCTTCCTTCTTCTTCTCGGCTTCCTGCTTTTCCTTCTGCTTCTCGAGCTCGTCTTCCTTGCGCTGCTCTTCAAGCTTCTTCTGCTTGGCCGCTTCCTCGCGGTCTTTTTCTTCCTTCAGGCGCTTCTTTTCCTGCGCCGTCGCAATATCGGGGTCAGGCACCGGCGGGGTCTGGTCTTCCACCTTGGGCGTGGGCACCGGCACCGGGTCGGGCACCGGCGTATTGAGTTCCTGCTGGGTGAACACGTAATCGGGGTCGATGCTTTGCGGCGACTCGCTCACCCAATGGATGCCGAACCACAGCGCGCCAAACAACAGTGCATGCATCAGCACCGCGAGGATGGCGGACGCTACGCCGCCGGGCTCGCGCGGCGGGGTATAGGGCAGGCTGTCACTGGTCATTCCTTGATCACCACCAGACCGACTTTGGGAATACCCATCTTGCGTGCCGTGGAAAACACTTGCGCCACGTCGTCATATTTCACGTCTTTTTCAGCGGCGATCATCAGCGGCATTTCGGCGTCCTGCGCATGCAACTGGCGCAGCTGGGCCAGCAATTCTTCACGCGAGGCCACCTTCACCGTGTCGCCGGTGCCGTGGCTCTTGCCCTTGATGGTCACGGTGTTGCTGCCATCGACCTTGAGCGTGACTTCGGCGTATTCGGGCGGCGGCGTGGCGGTCTTGCCGGCCTTGGGCAGGTTGATCACGCCGGGGTCATTGAGCGGCGCGGCGACCATGAAAATGATCAGCAGCACCAGCATCACGTCGATATACGGCACGACGTTGATTTCGGACTTGAGAGAGCGCTGGCGTCCGCCGCGCATGCTCGAGGTACGGGCCATGGCTTATCTCGCCTGACGCTGCAGGATGTTGGTGAACTCTTCGACAAAACTTTCGAAGCGGATCGCCAGACGGTCAATGTCATGCGTGTAGCGGTTGTAGGCCACCACGGCAGGAATCGCCGCGAACAGGCCGATGGCGGTGGCGATGAGCGCTTCGGCAATGCCGGGCGCCACGGCGGCCAGCGTAGCCTGCTGCACGTTGGAAAGGCCACGGAACGCGTTCATGATGCCCCAGACCGTGCCCAGCAGGCCGACGTAGGGCGATACCGAACCGACCGAAGCCAGGAAGGCCAGGTGCGACTCCAGCGCGTCCATCTCGCGCTGGTAGGCCGCGCGCATGGCGCGGCGTGCGCCGTCGATCGCCAGGCCGTTGTCGTTGCCGCCCTTGGCCGTCATGGCGGCCTTGGTCTTGTGGAATTCGCTCATGCCGGACTCGAAGATGCGTTCCAGCGCGCCGGTCTTGCTGCTGCTGTGGCGGCGGTTGGACGAGGCATCCTGGTACAGCGCATTGAGATTGCCGCCGGACCAGAAGCTGCGTTCGAACTCCTCGGTCTGGTTGCGCGCCGCACGGATGGCGAACATCTTGCGGAAGATGTAGGTCCAGCTTGTGACGGAAACGCCCAGCAGAAGGCCCAGCACCAACTGCACGAACAGCGAGGCGTCGGTGATCAGGGAGACGAATGACAGATCGGAGGTGACGTTCATGAAGGAGTAATTGTTATGGTTTGACGGATTTGAAAGCACACCGCATGCGGCCGGCTTCTGTGCCGGTACGCAGTCAGGTTGAAATCGTTACGGCCGAATTCCTTGGCTCATTGCTATTTTTTTTGCTGTTTCTTCCGGGATTGCCTGTGGCCGCAGCGAAGAGGTGTTGACGCATCCAACCTTGATTTCCCCGGATGCCAGCAAAACCCCGCCACCTTCGACGGCATGATCAATTCGCCAGGCTTCTTGCCTGAATTCCACAGATGCACGTCCCAGCCTTCGGACATTGACTGTTACGTTTAGTTCATCATCGAGTTTCGCGGGAGCATGATAATCCATGGCCGTGCTCTTGACGACGAACATTACACCTTGTGTTTCCGATAACACTTGCTGGTTCACGCCCGAAGCGCGCAGCCATTCGGTGCGCGCCCGTTCGAAAAACTTCAGGTAATTGGCATAAAAGACAATGCCGCCGGCATCGGTGTCTTCATAGTATACCCGCAGACGCCAGTTGAATTGCTCAAGCATGGTCACTCCGGCAGGCCTGCATCCTGTTCTTGTGTTTTGGCATGGACATAGGCATAAACATTAATTGCGCTTGATCGTAAACGGCGAGAAACCCTGGCAGGTTGGCATCATTTCAATGTAATTGATATTGACGTGGGCCGGCAGGGTGGCGATCCAGTAAGCGCTTTCGGCAATATCGTCGGCCGTCAGCGGCACCGTGCCTTCATAGACCTTGGCCGCTGCCGCGTCATTGCCGCGCATGCGCACGTTGGAAAATTCCGTGCCGCCACACAAACCCGGCGCAATCGTGGTGGCGCGCACGCCGCTGCCCACCAGGTCGGCGCGTAGGTTCAGCGTAAACTGGTCGACAAAGGCCTTGGTGGCGCCGTAGACGTTGCCGCCCGGATAAGGATAGGCGCCGGCGGTCGAACCGATATTGATGATGGTGCCCGAGCCGCGTGCCACCATGGCCGGCAGGAGGGTATGGGTCATCGTCACCAGCCCCAGGCAATTGGTGTCGATCATGGTTTTCCATTCATCGAGCGACGCCTGCTGGGCCGGTTCCGTGCCCAGGGCCAGCCCGGCATTGTTGATCAAAATGTCAACATCTTTCCATTCCGGCGGCAGGCTGGCGATGCTCGCTTCGATGGAAGCGCGGCTGGTCACATCCAGTTCCAGCGGCAGCAGGGCCGGGCCCAGTTCGGCGGCCAGTGCCTGCAGGCGGTCGAGACGGCGGGCGCCGGCAATGACGCGGTGGCCGTTGCGCACGAATTTTGCGGCCATGGCCAGGCCAAAGCCAGAGCTGGCGCCGGTAACGAGAACAATCATGGCGGTTCCAAGTGTGTGGTATTGGCCGTCATTGTAGCGGAAACCACCACAGTAATTTTCCGGCAGGGGTGTCGCATCGGGTACGGGCGGTGTTACTCTTCCGATACCAATTCGCAACAAAACGTGGGCTTCCCGCATGTTCCACCACCAGTTGAGGGCAGTGGGCAAGGCAGCGGTTGCCGCTCGTTCGTGCATTTGCGCCGCTCGTCGGATGGGCCCGAAAGCCCATGCGATTTGCGCTAAAGTAACGTTAACCAAAGGGAATCCGCGATGAACAGACACGTCCAATACACTGCAAGCCGCTCGCTGCAAACCGGCTTTACCCTCGTCGAGTTGATGATTACGATGGTCATTCTCGGGATTCTTGCAGCCATTGCCATTCCGCAATACCGCAATCACATCATCACGGGCAAGATTCCCATCGCCACGGCCGGGCTGCAATCGACCCAGGTTGCGATGGAGCAGTTTTTCCAGGACAAGCAGACTTATGTGGGCTCCACCACACCTTGCTCGAGCGCCAATAATGCAACCTCCAACCAGTATTTCAACTTTACCTGTGGCCCGACTGTGCCTACGGCAACAACTTACACCTTGACGGCGACAGGGCAGGGCACCATGTCCGCCTTCAGCTACACCCTGGACCAGGCCGGCAATAAGGCCACGACGATAGGCACCGGCGCACCGTCGGGTTGGAAAGTGCATAGCCCCAATACGTGCTGGGTCACCGGGGCGGGCGGCAAATGCTAAGCCTGAAGCGTCAGCGTCATCAGCGCGCCTTCACTCTGATTGAGATGGTGGTGGCGATGGCCATCGTCGGACTCACTTTGATGGCCGGTATTCCGATTTTCAAAGGCTGGTCGCAGAACCTGCAAATCCGCTCCACGGCGGAAGCCACGCTCAACGGCTTGCAGAACGCGCGCTCGGAAGCCTTGCGCCGTAACACGAACGTGCGGTTCGAATTGATGAGTTCGGCCGACAATAGCTGTGCCGTTTCAACCGGCCAGACCAGCTGGGTGATCAACCTGGGAACGTCCTCGACAAATGATCCCTCAGGCGCATGTGGCGCAGCGATTTCGCCCGCGCTCAACAACTATAACGTGGCGAAGGCGAACTGTGCGCCTTGCCTGTTGCAGACTTTCAGCGCGACCTCCAGTAATGTCACCGTTGCTTCGACGGGCACAGCAGCCAGCATGCTGGTGGTGTTCGACCCGCTGGGCCGGGTGATCTATCCCACCACCGACACGGTCTGGGCATTCAGCTACCCTTCTGCGGGGACCTGTGCCACGCCGAGCACCAGTGGCGTCAACTGCATGAACATCCAGTTGTCGGCCAATGGCCGCATGCGCATGTGCACCACCGGGATGGCAAGCGGTACACCACAAGGATGCTGACATGAAATCCCGCTCTTTCCATTTTCGGCACACGCACACTATGCACCTTCACGCCGTTGCGCGTCAGCAAGGCGTGATGCTGATCGAAGCCTTGTGCGCCATCCTGATCTTTTCGTTCGGCGTCATCGGCCTGATCGGTTTGCAGACCTCGGCCACCACGCAGTCGACCGACGCCAAGTACCGCACCATTGCCGCCGAACTGGCCGACCGCATGATCAACCAGATCTGGGTCAGCAACCGCGCAACGCTAACATATTCGACGGTTCTGGAACCGCAATTCGCCTCGACCGGCGCTGTCTATCTGGCCTGGCTGGGCAACACCACCACGCCCGGCACGGTCATGGGCAGCCTTCCCGGCGTCACCTCGACGACCAATGCGCCGACTGTGGCGTTTGGATCTGTGTTTCCCTCAGGGTGCTCTTTGACGGCCACGGTGCCGATAGCGTGCACGCTGCCGGTCACGGTGACGGTCCAATGGCAAAGCCCGAAGGATGCTGCCTCCGGCACGGTACACAGCTATACGGCAAACGCCCAAATCACTTTGAACTGACTTGATGATGAACACACAAAACCAGCGCAGCGTGCATGGCACCATCCGTCTTCGTGTCGCGGCGTCCGGCTTCACCTTGATCGAAGTGCTGGTTGCCATGGTGATCGGCATCATCAGCATGGTCGTGGTACTGCAGACCTTCAGCGCCTCCGAATCGACCAAGCGCACCACGACCGGCGGCGACGATGCGCAAGTCGCCGGCGCCATGGGCCTGTTCAATCTCGAGCGCGACATGGCCCAGGCCGGTTATGGCGTCACCGCAACGCCCATCATCGGCTGCACTGTGACCATGCCGGCAGCGGGGGGCAGCAAGGTCATCCCGCTCGCTCCTGTTACCATCAATCCGCCGACGTCGCTGATACCTGCCGGTGACGCCAACACCGATACCCTGCTCATCGTCTATGGCAACACGAACGGCGTGACCGACGGCGACGTCGTTCAAGGAGTTGTCGGAAAGGCCTATACCATGCAAGGCGGCGTGGGCTGGACTGCGGCAGACTATGTGGCCGGCGTGCAATACACTGGTGCCCATCCCACGTCGGCCGCGCCGTCGCCTTGCGGCGGGTCGGGGCTCGATAAGATCGCCAGCACCACGACCACGACGGTGAATGTCACCAATGGCGGTTTGCCTTCGTCGACAAACTCCAATTATGTTCTTTATGATCTTGGCCCCAGCCCTTCTGTCGTGGGCTACCGGGTCTACAATGCCGCCCTGACTTCATGCAACTACGTGACGACCAATTGCTCCTCGGCTGCCAACTGGAGTGAGGTGCAGCCGAATATTGTGAGCATGCGCGCCGTCTATGGCCATGATACGGCTTCCCCCAAGATGTCCGGCATCGTCAGCACCTGGGACCAGGCCACGCCGACGCCTGCCCCCAGCACCTGCAGCTGGTTGCGCATTCCTGCCGTTGCCATCGCATTGGTGGCGCGTAACGGTACTGCAGTCAATTCCAATGCAAGCAATTCCGCCAACGGCACCGTTGCCGCAGGAAGCTTCGTCACCACGGCCTCGCCGAGATGGCAGGAGCCGGTCTGGAGTACCAGCGTACTGACCTGGAACAGTGCGGTGGCAACGTACATCGACATTGACCTGTCAGGCACCAATGCGAATCTGCCGAGCGGCATGACCTGGCAAAACTATCGCTACCGTCTGTATTCGACGGTGGTGCCCCTGCACAATGTGACCTGGGCGGTTGGTGGGCAAGCCGCAGACCAATGCTGAACAAGACAAACATGCAAAACAAGCTGATGGTGCATCGCCGCGAGCAGGGCCTCGTGCTGGTGATGGTGATGATCGTGATGGTGGCAATGATGTTTGCCGGGGTTGCGATGTTGCGTTCCGTCGATACGGCAACGCTGATTGCCGGTAACATGTCGTTCCGCCAGGCGGCAACCCACCAGGGCGACGTGGGCATTGAAAGGGCCGCCGCCTGGCTGGGAAGCCAGAATGCTGCGACTTCGACCGTCTTGCAGTCCGACCACACCGCCAATGGCTATTATTCCAAACTCATTAATCCGGCCAGCAACCAGAGCTGGGACAATTACTGGTCCTTGTCGCTCGACCCCACGCCGGTGGCGCGGCCTGTCAGCGCTGATGTCAACAGCGGCAACGTGTATACCCTGGCGACGGTCAACGGCTACACCGTGTCCTACGTCATCCACCGCATGTGCCCGCTGGCGGGTGTGCCGGGAGCGACGACCAATACCTGTACCGCTTCACCCACCGGTGGGGTGTTGGGCTCGAACAGCCACAAAGCCGGCCAGTCTTTTCAGGGCCAGGCCAATGCAGCAGTTTATTACCGTATCACTTCGCGTATTGAAGGGCCGCGTAATACCGTGAGTTATGTCCAGGCCGTAGTGTCGATGTAAGGACCTGCTTATGATCTTACTGCGCGCCCCGGATTTGCCACCAAGCAGTGCTCAAAATCCTCATGTACTTAAGTACATTCCGGTTTTTCCGCTCTGTTTGGTGGGGGTGCCTGGCCGCAACTGCGGGCCGCTCGTTACAGATCATAAACAGGTCTTAAAACGGCAACAATCGTGACAGATCAGGGAAAGAATAGGGACTTATCATGAAAACGACAAAACAAGGCGTACACGCAAGGTTGCTGCGGGCGGCCAACTGGCTGATGCTTGGCCTGGCAGTTTCCGTGCCGGCCTCTGCCGGGAATACCGACCTGGCCTCGGCGCCACTGATCACGTCTTCGGCGTCTTCGGTCTACCCGAACATCTTCGTGATGATGGACGACTCGGGCAGTATGGACTGGGATTTCCTGCCGGATAACCAGGACCTGGCCAACTTCCCGATCGGCACCTACGGCTATGCCAGTGCGCAGTGCAACGGCGTGTTCTACGACCCCGCCGTCACCTATTCAGCGCCCTACAAATATGACGGCACGCAATATCCCAACTCGTCCTTCACCAATGCCCCCAACGACGGTTATGGCGTGCTTTCAAACCAATACACGAACCTCGCCACAAGCTTCACGCTCGGCCAATACCAGGACGACGGCTCAAGCAACTACTATTCAGGCGCCAACCAGCCGGCCGGCACGGCTGCGTACTACTATCTATATAAAGGCACGCAGACCTCGGCGTACGCCAAGAACTTCAACAATACCAGCAGCAGGTTCTTTACCGAGTGCGACACCACGGTCAGTTCGGTAACGTCGACGTTCCGCATCTCCACGCGTTCGGGTGGCAGCGGTGCGGTCGGTGTCAGTTCCATATCGGTCAGCGGCAGCAACATCACGACCGTCAGCATGGCAGCCTCGAAGTACCCGCAAGTTTTGGGCGCAGAAATCGTGGCGGCCATCAATTCCGGCGGTGTGGCCGGTTATTCCGCCACCTGCTCGGTCAGTGGTGTCACATGCAATGCCGGCAGCACCAGCAGTTCTTCCGCAACCATCATCATCGTCGGCCCCAGCAGTGTTGCCGGCGGCACGATCTCGCCGGTGCTCAGTACCAATGGCGGCAACGTTCTCAGTATCACGAACCCCTCTGCGTTTGGCGGATCCAGCGTCTTTAATACCGTCACGGTCTCTTCCACCTCCGGTCCGGGCAACACCGACGAGCGCACCAATTTTGCCAACTGGTGGAGCTATTACCGTACCCGCATCAACATGATGAAGAGCTCGCTGGGCACGGCGTTCCAGGCCCTGGGGTCAACCTATCAGGTCGGGTTTGCCACCATGAACAACAATGGCGGCAGCGACATGGTCAACATTGCGCCGTTCACGTCAACGCAAAAGAATGCCTGGTACAACAAGATTTACCATACCAGCCCTTCCGGCGGCACCGGTTTGATTACGGCTCTGGCCAATGTGGGCAAGCTGTATGCGCACAAACTTTCCGGCAACAAGCTCAACGGCGTCACTGTGACGGACCCGGTCGGCTATTCTTGCCAGCAGAACTTCACGATTCTCTCGACCGACGGTTACTGGAATGTGTCCAACAGTTCAGCTTCGCTGACAGGCACGGCCGTGGGCAACCAGGACGGCGGTGATGCAACGATTGTGTATGGGCCGGCAGCCGGACAAACGATTGCAGCCAACCAGCCCTATTGTGACGGTAACACGACGTGTTCCGGCAGCAGCAACTCCGGTTCCGGCAGCTCCAATACGCTGGCCGACGTCGCGATGTATTACTACATGAACGACATCCGCGTTTCCGCATTGGGCAATTGCACAAGCGGCTCAACCGGCAACAACGTCTGTACCGACAATGTGCCCACTTCGACCAACGACCCGGCAAGCTGGCATCACATGACCCTGTTCACCATCGGTCTTGGCGCACCCGGCTACATGGTGTTTGACCCGAACTACGCCAACGAGACGGCCACCAGCACGATCCACGATTATTTCGACATCCTCAACGGCACGCCCTCCAATTCCTCGTGCACGGGCGCAGCCTGCCCCTGCCCGTGGAATACCAATGGTTCTTCGAACGGTTACTACAACCAGACCAATTACACAGCGGGCCAGGCTTGTGAATGGCCTTTACCCAATGTGTCGGGCATCGGCTCGAACATCGACGACCTGTGGCACGCTGCGGTCAATGGCCATGGCAGCTATTACAGCGCCACCAACGCCAGTTCGCTGGCGGCGGGCTTGAACAATGCGCTGGCTGCGGTGAAGCAGGCGCTGTCGAATTCTGCGGCTGCGTCCACCAGTAACCCCAACATCACCTCGTCGAGCAACTTCGTCTTCACATCTGACTACAACTCGGTGATCTGGGATGGCGAACTGAGCGAATACACGATCGACGTCACGACGGGGCTGCTCAGTACCAACCCGGTCTGGACCGCTGCCACCCAGCTCGATGCGGTTACTTATACCTCGCGCAACATTTATTTCAACAAGGCTGGTAACCTGACGCCTTTCACCTGGGCCAATTTGAGCACCACGCAGCAAAGCTATTTCCAGATACCTTATATTTCTACCTTGTCGCAATACTGCGTGATCGGCACGTCCTGCCTGAGCCTGGCTCAGCAACTTGCAGGCTCCGGCCAGCCGCTGTTCAATTTCGTCCTGGGTGACCGTACCAACGAAAGCTCCGACAATTCGGCTTATTTCCGTGCCCGCACGCATGTGCTCGGCGATATCGTCGATTCGCAAGCCGCCTATGTCGGCGCGTCATTGTTCCAATACAGCGACACCGGCTATTCCGCCTTCGCCACCGCCAATGCCACGCGCGCCGGTGTCGTCTATGTCGGCGCCAACGACGGCATGCTGCATGCATTTAACGCCGGCAACAGTGCAACCAATCCCGGTACCGGTGCTGAACTGTGGGCCTTTGTGCCGACATCCGTCATCAAGAACATGTATATCCTCGGCGACAAGAATTACGCCAACCTGCATCAGTATTTCGTCGACGGCTCGCCGACGGTGGGCGACGTCTATTTCGGCGGTGCCTGGCATACCATCCTGGTCGGCGGTTTGAACGATGGCGGCATGTCTTATTACGCACTCGACGTGACCAACCCAACGTCACCAAGCCTGCTGTGGGAATTTACCGATACCAATCTCGGTTATAGCTACAGCACGCCGCTCATCACCAAGCTGCAGAACGGCACCTGGGTGGTGATGTTCGCATCAGGCTACAACAATAATACGGGCGGCGGCGACGGCAAGGGCCATCTCTACGTCCTCAATGCGCAGACCGGTGCCATCATGACCGGCAACACAACCGTGACCACGGCCGGCAGCACTTCGACACCGAGCGGCCTGACCAAGATTTCCGGTTATGCGACGGCACCGACAACCGACAACACTACCTTGCGCGTCTATGGCGGCGACTTGCTGGGCAATCTCTGGCGCTTCGACCCCAATGGCGGCACGGCACCGCAACTGCTGGTGACCCTGAAAGACACAAGCAACAACGTACAACCCATCACGAGTACGCCTGAGCTGGGTCTGATCAATAACATACCCATGGTCTATATCGGGACCGGTGAATATCTTGGTGTGTCCGACTTGAGCAACAGCAATCAACAGTCGTTCTATGGCATCAAGGACCCCTTGACCTCGGTTTCCGGCGCCATCTATACCACCTCGCCGCAGGCGAGCGGCAGCAACTTTGTGGCGCAAACCTTTACCAGTGGTACGTGCCCGGTAGGCGAATCCGCATCGGTATGCTCGACAGGGCAGTCTGTGGTCACGGAAAGCAATAATTCCGTAGACCTGTCGGCCAAAAATGGCTGGTACGTCAATTTCCCGACGGGCGGCGAACGTGCCAATACCGATGCGACCCTGGTGTTGGGAGAATTGCTGTTCGCGACCAATACACCGTCAAGTTCGGCATGCGTGACGGGTGGTTCGAGCATTTTCTACTCGCTCGACGCCTCCACCGGCGGACCGGTTTCCTCCACGTATGTCACCAGCGGTGGCGTGACCATCGGGGTTGCGGGCATCAGCCTGGGCAACTTTACTACCTCGGGTGTGACGGCCTATCAATTGCCGGCCTCCGGCGGCAATAGCCTGGGTACGATCATCTGCAAATCCAACGGCTCTTGCGTGCAGCAAAATCCGCCACAAAACCCCACCAAGCCCTCACCGCAGCGCGTCGGTTGGCATGAAGTGGACTAAACGGGTTTCTGCGTCGCCTTTTCTCCGGTGTTAAAGTAGCCGGAGGAAAGGCGGCATCGCCATGATGGATTTGAAGTTCCCGAGGCCTCGCGCCATATTGCCGGCGCCGGATGGCTGGCGTTCGGCTCTGCTGGCCCTGGCCGTCCATGCCGTGTTTTTTGCCGTATTGGCGTTTGGCCTGCACTGGAAGCGCTTCCTTCCTCCCATCGAAGACGACGTGACCTGGGTTCTTCCCCAGGAAGCCGAAGTTGCGCCCCAGCCCGACAAGACCGATACGGAAAACACCAGCCCGCAAGCCGCCAGCGTCGCCAAACCCGAACCAGCCGATGTCAAGCTCGGTGCAAGCGGTACCGTTGATACCGATGGCGCATCGGCCAAGCCGGCGGCTGAAGCAAAATCGAAACCCGCCGAGCCGGCGCCTGCCGAACCGAAAGAGGCTGCGCCGGATGCGCCCAATGCAGAACCCGGCGACGCCGTCATTGACGGCAAGAAACTGGTCAACGACCTCAAGATCCGCGTGGCGTCGAAGACGCAATTCACGGTGCCGTCGTCGATGCGCGAAACCAATGTGCCGGTGGAATTCACCCTGCGCCTGGCGCCCGACGGCACGGTAGCCGACCTGCAACTGGTCCAGGCATCGGACAACCCCGAATACGACGACGCCGTGCGCCAGGGCATCCTCGATGCCCAACCGTACCCGCACGACATGGTCAACAAGGGCGATGAGATCGACATCCGGATGCGCCCGATCGAAATCGACTTTGTGCATCGTTTCCCTACGCGCACCACCTTGCCCAATTAGCGGGGGCGGGTTGCCGAAATGCCCCGCTTAAATTACAATTGCTGCACCATTTCGTCTCACGTGACTGGCGAAACCTGCTGGGTAGTTGGCTATTCGGCAATAAGATGGGCAACCATCGGGGAGCGTGAGATTTCATATAGCCGTGCGCCTGGGTAGCCAAGATGGTAAGAACGTTTGAGGCTGCCGCTTTCCGTTATCGCTTCCCGATACCGCATTCACACGATTCCGGCACCCTCATTCGATTGCGCTCTCACGCACCACCTTGATCGTTTGGAGTATTCACATGTTCAGCAAAGACCTTACCCTCGCCAAGACTGACCCCGAGCTGTGGGCCGCCGTCCAGAAGGAAAACCAGCGCCAGCAAGACCACATCGAGCTGATCGCTTCGGAAAACTACACCTCGCCGGCCGTCATGGAAGCGCAGGGCTCGCAGTTGACCAACAAATATGCCGAAGGCTATCCCGGCAAGCGTTACTACGGCGGCTGTGAGTTCGTCGACATCGCCGAAACCCTGGCCATCGAACGCATCAAGAAACTGTTCGGCGCCGAAGCCGCCAACGTGCAACCGAATTCCGGTTCGCAAGCCAACCAGGGCGTGTTCTTCGCCGTGTTGAAGCCGGGCGACACCATCATGGGCATGTCGCTCGCCGAAGGCGGCCACCTCACGCACGGCATGGCATTGAACATGTCGGGCAAATGGTTCAACGTGGTTTCCTACGGCTTGAACGAAAAGGAAGAGATCGACTATGACGCCATGGAACGCCTGGCGCATGAAAAGAAGCCCAAGCTGATCATCGCCGGTGCTTCCGCTTATTCGCTGCGCATCGACTTCGAACGCTTCGCCAAGGTGGCCAAGGACGTCGGCGCCTACTTCATGGTCGACATGGCCCACTACGCCGGCCTGATCGCCGCAGGCGTCTACCCGAACCCGGTGCCGCACGCCGACTTCGTCACCTCGACCACGCACAAGTCGCTGCGCGGCCCGCGCGGCGGCATCATCCTGATGAAGGAACAGTTCGCCAAGCAGATCAATTCCGCCATCTTCCCCGGCCTGCAAGGCGGCCCGCTGATGCACGTCATCGCCGGCAAGGCCGTGGCCTTCCAGGAAGCGCTGCAGCCCGAATTCAAGGCTTACCAGGAACAGGTTGTCAAGAACGCCGACGTGCTGGCCAAGACCCTGATCGCCCGAGGCTTGCGCATCATTTCCGGCGGCACCCAGTCGCACGTGATGCTGGTGGACCTGCGCGCCAAGAACATCACCGGCAAGGCTGCCGAAGCCATCCTCGGTTCGGCCCACATCACCTGCAACAAGAACGCTATCCCGAATGACCCGGAAACCCCGTTCGTCACCTCCGGCATCCGCTTGGGCAGCCCGGCCATGACCACGCGCGGCTTCAAGGAAGCCGAGTCGGCCAAGGTCGGCGAGCTGATCGCCGACGTGCTCGACAACCCGAACGACGCCGCTACCATCGAACGCGTCAAGGCTGAAGTCAAGAAACTGACTGACGCTCACCCGGTTTACGGTTAAGCAAGGAAAACACTGACGCTCCCCCCGGCGGCCCATGAAGTGTCCATTCTGTCAGCATGAAGAAACCCAGGTCCTCGATACCCGCGTATCCGAGGAAGGGGATTCCATACGCCGCCGGCGCCGCTGTGGCGCCTGCGACAAGCGCTTCACCACCTATGAGCGCATCGAACTTGCCATGCCGGCGGTGGTCAAGAAAAACGGCAGCCGCACCGAATACGACGCCTCCAAGCTGCGCGCCAGCCTGACCTTGGCCCTGCGCAAGCGCCCGGTGGCTGCCGAAGCGGTGGACGCAGCCATCCACAAGATCGAAGAAAAACTGCTCTCGTCGGGCCAGCGCGAAGTGCTGTCGGTGCACGTTGGCGAACTCGTCATGCGCGAATTGAAGCGGCTCGATAAAATTGCCTACATCCGCTTTGCCTCGGTCTACAAAAGCTTCGAAGATGTCGCCGAATTCCAGGACGCCATTGCCGAAGTGGGGCGCGAGCGCAAAGCCAAATAAACTGTGATCGTATGATCGAACCTGATCAAGATGCCATGCGGCTGGCCCTGGACTGGGCCGCCAAAGGCATGTTCATCACCGCGCCCAATCCGCGTGTGGGCTGCGTCATCGTCAAGCATGGCGAAGTCATCGGCGCAGGGCACACCCAGCCGCCGGGCCAGGCCCACGCTGAAATCCAGGCGCTGCGCGATGCGCAGGCACACGGCAAGGACGTGAAGGGCGCCACCGTCTACGTCACGCTTGAACCCTGCAGCCACCATGGCCGCACGCCGCCCTGTGCCGACGCCTTGATCGCCGCCGGCGTGGCACGCGTGGTGGCCGCAATCGGCGACCCCAATCCGCTTGTTGCAGGACAGGGCTTTGCCAGGCTGGAAGCTGCCGGCATCGCTACCGCATGCGGTGTGCTGGAAGACGACGCGCGCGAAATCAACATCGGCTTTTTCTCGCGCATGCAGCGCGGCAAGCCCTGGGTGCGCATGAAAGCCGCTGCCAGCCTCGATGGCAAGACCGCGCTCTACAACGGCAAGAGCCAATGGATCACCTCGCCCGAAGCGCGCGCCGACGGCCACCTGTGGCGCGCGCGCGCCTGCGCCATCCTGTCGGGCATCGGCACGGTGCGGACCGACAACCCGCAATTGAACGTGCGCGGTGTTGATACCCCTCGTCAGCCGACCCGCATCGTGGTCGACCGCGACCTTGAACTGGACCCGGGCGCCCGCGTGCTCGACGGTGGCGGCACGCTCATCTTCGCGGCACGGCACGACCCCGAAAAGGAAGCCGCCCTGCAGGCGCGCGGCGCCGAAATCATCCAGATGCCCAACCCGCACGGCAAGGTTGACCTGCCGGCCATGCTGCTGGAGCTGGGCCGGCGCCAGATCAACGAATTGCACCTGGAGTCCGGCTTCAAGTTGAACGGCTCCTTCATCCGCGAAGGCTGCGTGGACGAACCGCTGCTCTACTTCGCTCCCGACCTGCTGGGCGCCGCGCAAGGCCTGTTCGAGCTGCCGGCTATTGAAGATCTGGCCCAGCGCCGCCATCTGGCATTCCAGTCGGCCCAAATGATAGGCCCGGATTTGCGCATCCTGGCGCGCTTCAAATAAGGAATCACCATGTTCACAGGCATCGTCGCCGCAGTCGGCAACATCACCTCCATCACCCCACTGGGCGCAGGCCCGGACGCCGGTGTGCGCCTGGCGATTGACGCCGGCAGCCTGCCCATGGCCGACGTGGCTCTGGGCGACTCCATTGCCCTGAACGGCGCCTGCATGACCGTGGTGGAAAAGAATGCCAAGGGCTTTTACGTCGATGTCTCGCGCGAAAGCCTCTCCAAGACCGTGGGCCTGGACAGCCTCTCCGAAGTGAACCTGGAAAAGGCACTCACCCTGGCCGACCGCCTGGGCGGCCATCTGGTATCCGGCCATGTCGATGGCCTGGGTCTGGTGAAGCGTTTTGAAGCCGTGGGCGAATCGCATGAACTCGTCGTTGAAGCACCGAAGGAAATCGGCAAATACCTCGCCTACAAGGGCTCGATCGTGGTCAACGGCGTGTCGCTGACGGTCAACCGCGTCAACGATACGGCCACGGGCTGCGAATTCTCGATCAACCTGATCCCACACACCATCGCCGTCACCACGCTCAAGCACCTGGCGGCCGGGCACAAGGTGAACCTGGAGGTGGACTTGATTGCGCGTTATGTGGAGCGCATGCTGTCACTGGCTGAAGTTGCCAGATAAGCCCTTGGGTTGAGACGGGGCAGGTTTGATGCCTTCGTGCAGCAATGCCGGGCGCATTTATTGAGAAAGAAAACACACCAAATTTCTTATCGAATAGTGCTGCCACCTTGCACGGTGTTGGCCACCAACCAGTTCTCAACCAAAACCTTCATAGCATGTTCCGCGCAGCCAGGTTCAACAAACGCAATTGCGCCGGCAGGCAAATCGAGCGCAGGTCATATTGCTCCACCACCGTCTTGCGCGCGCTGGCGCGCATGCCGAGATAGTCCTTCTGCCGTCCCAGCACTTCGATTACGCGCGCGGCGATCTCATCGGGCTTGAAAATATCGACCAGCAAACCGTTTTCGCCATTCTGGATCACTTCGTGCACGGGTTGCGTGTTTGACGCCACCACCACGCAGCCGGCCGACATCGCTTCGAGCATCGACCACGACAGCACGAAGGGGTAGGTCAGG
>Ga0134128_10000148_pt1 | contig 97938 bp, 90 predicted proteins | sample KB31754_FD_96462 | JGI IMG/M metagenome (GOLD analysis project Ga0134128, IMG submission 96462) | Terrestrial soil microbial communities with excess Nitrogen fertilizer from Kellogg Biological Station, Michigan, USA - KB3-175-4 | ecosystem: Environmental > Terrestrial > Soil > Unclassified ... | reverse complement strand
CGCTCAAGACATTGCTCACGTCGATGGAGGGTAATCCCTCCGTCGTTCTCAATGTCTTGCCGATTTCTATTGGCCGGTTTTCAGCTGTCCCTCATTGGCCGCTTTTGCGTGTCCCCCGAAGTTTTTTGAGGCCGCTCTCAATTAAGAATTGGTCGCGAAGTTCCCGATAAAGACACGCGCAATCGCGGTAGAGCTGTGCCTGTAAAAGGCTGCTCGCATTCTTGCCAAACACATCCACCGGGCGTACGCTCGCGTAGCGCGCGCGATTCTGCGCGTCTCTTTCGATCTGTTCTGCCGTTAGAAGCTGATTACTGTGTACTTGCATAGAAGCACTCTCTTTCGTGTTGCGCCGGAGTTGCGGCGCGCACATTGCTGTTTGTGGTTGAGTGGATGCAGAAAAGAAAAAAGCCGCTTGCCAGTGAAGGCGTAGCGGCTTCAGGTTGCCCACATCCAACCGTAGGCGTTTGGTATTTACCTACCTATTACCATTGTCCCATGCTTGTCAAGTTAGGCTTGTTGAAACGAAAGAAGTTACTACCCATAAAACCGGACAACTAAATTTCATTAAATTGCATTAACCCAAAGGACGGAAGCTTCCCCTGTTCCCAGCGTGGTTTTTGGGTCGAAATTTTGTTTTTGCACCCTGCGCCGCGTGCCGCATCAACAAAGCGGCCTACCATGACTTGCCCCCTGGCAACGTCACGAGCTAGTGACCACGTTCTGCCCCACGCGGTTGTAACTTCGTCAGTGCCACACATATTCCATGTGTCAAGAACTTTGGCGCAGCGTGCAGGACGCACGCTGTTACTGCCTACTTCCTAATGCAAGTGTCGCAGAGGTCTTTACCGCCCCCGGTAACGCTCACTGTAAGGTCGGCTAATGGTACGAGCTGCCCACAAGAGCCACAACGGAGGTGAATGTCCTCCTCCAACTGATTCAGCTTGAGTGTATGAACAGGAACATGTGGTTGTTTCATGGGGCGATTACAACATGCTTTCCGTGCGATAGCAACGCACATTTTCAACGAGTAATACACACACACGGTGTGCAATAGACGGGGTTGGTCGGGTATGTTAGAACCGAGCTGCTGTACCGCGCTCGTTGGCGCAGAGCAATTCGCGTGCCACACTTGGGCTACACTTTTCTTGTCTACGCACGAACGAGCGTTGACAAGTTGGAAGGATAGGCGCATACTCTCCACATGGGAAAAAAGCTTCGCTGCATAAAGGCCGTGGCCTACGTACGCGTGTCTACTGGTAAGCAGGATCTATCTATGGACGCGCAAGAGGAACGCATTCGCCTGTACTGCGAACTGAATGGGCTGGAGTTGGTAGAGGTGATTCGAGAACGTGGCATCACTGCCAAAATCAAGCTGAACAAGCGGCCTGAAGGTTCCCGTATCGCGAAGCTGACTGCAAACGGCGTCTGTCACATAGTTTCTAACAAGTTGGACCGCCTTTTTCGGAGTGCCGTTGATGCACTTACGCATGTAGAGGAATGGGAACACGCCGGTATCAGCCTACACTTGGTTGACCTGGGTGGGCAGTCCGTAAACACCGGCAGCAGCATGGGCAAAATGATGCTGACAATGCTGGCTGGCTTTGCTGAATTCGAGCGTAACATGATTGCCGAACGAACGACCGCTGCATTGCGACACAAACGGGCGCATGGGGAGGTCTACAACCACGTTCCCTACGGCTACGTGGCGAAAGATGGCAAACTCGTTTCCGACGCAACAGAGCAAGCCGTAATCGCGAGAATGGCTACTTTGCGGGCGGAAGGGGTGAGCTATCACCGGATTGCCGACACATTGAATGCCTCAGAGACGGCCACGAAACACGGCGGGGTGTGGCGTGCACAGACGGTCAAGAACATAGTCGTTGCCGCGGACGCGTGATACCCTTAGCAGCTATGCAGATCAAATCGACAAAGCTCATTTTCGCGTTCGTTGCCGTTGCTGCTGGGTCTGTTGCGACGCTGGCGTTGCGAGGGCAGGGGAAAGCGCCCCAAGGGTTCACTATTCACAGCATGACCTTCGATGAAACTGCGAAGTATGCAAAAGACACGCCGCACCCAAAGATACCGGCGTCTTGGAAGTTTGTCGGTGTAGGGCCAGAAGCCCATAACAACGCGACGACACTATGGTTTCAAGGCGAGGGAGGGGTGCTCTACGCAGTGCGCGTCTGGGTAGACAAAGACACTGGAGATTACACGCTGGAGCCCAACATTGATCGGCTGGAAAGGGAGTAGCCACCGTGCCAAATCGTGCCAATGTACCTGGAATTAGTTGCAAAAGTGGAATAGGTGGAAACGTGGAATCAGTAAGTTACTCATTCGACATAGCGGGTATTTGTTCAACTCCCCCCGCCTCCACCAAAATAAGTCTTCAGCAGGCCTTCATTCCCCCGCGATCGATCTCGGTTCCGCGAGGTCATAACGGTACAGCCGGAAGTCGGCCGGCGAGAGTATCGCACATTCAACGCTGCGGTCCTGTCCGACCCTGATCGTACGCGGAGACTCCTTCGTCGACGTGCGTTTCAGCGGAACATGGGTCAGCCGGATCGTCTTCCCGGCCAGAAACTTGAGACTGACCTTGCGCTGCGGTTCCCGGTTGTGCAACTCCCGGAACAGAAGAAGATAGCCGCCGCGGCGCTTCGTGGATACCATCTGGAACCCAGACCATGACGCGTTGGAAGGTTCGTCGCCAATCGGAAAAGTCAGGCTGGTAAAGATATCTTCCTGGATTTTCTTGAATTGAGCGAATAGGAACCCGAGTTCGGCTTTGCCCTCGTCGTCGAGGAATTGGGACGACTGAAAAAACACGGGAACGAACGGCAGCCCCATGGCGAAGCAGTAGGCATGGCTGTGTTCGAACGCATCGGACAGGTCCTTACGTGTGCGCTTGGGGTTCTGAAGCATTACCTGAAGCTTATTGGCAGGGAAATACTTCGCCATCAACCAGTGCTGGCGTAAAACCTGGAACGGAACGAACGTCAAATGGTCCGGTTTACCCTCCTGAATGTTTTGGAAATAGATGCTGCCATATTCGCGCGCGAAATACCAGCCGTAGCGCGGGTCGTCGTATTCCGGACAGAGCGCGAACTGGGTCCTCATCGGCGCGTATTTCATCAACGCCCGATACTTCGCAATGCGATCCTCGTAGTCGCCGCGGTCCGCTAAGTGGTCATAGTCGACTTTCCAGGTAGCTACTCCCAGTTCATCGATATCCTTCTTCAAGTCGGCGACCTTCGCGTTCCGAATGGCGACCCAAAGTCCCATCCGGACCTTGGCCGTCTCCGCCGCGGCGCGAATGTGGTCCCAGCCGTCCGTGTACTTGGGAAGGAAATTGCTCGCGGCCGGACCGCCGGCTGTCTGCTGCCAGCCGTCATCGATCTGCACCACATCGATACCGAGCTTTCCAGCCGAGGCGATTTCCGTGAGAAGAAAATCTTCTCTCGTGAACTGTGCGCCGCCGGGGTTCGCCGGGCCCCACGTATTGGACAGAATGAACATGTCGCGCTGTGGAAACACCGGATATCGCGCGGCGTCGAATTGCTTCAGGGCGAATTGCAGACCGTCGTTCGCGCCGGAATACACGACAGTCCACGTTGCCCAACATTCCCGGAATCGGTCCTGCAGGAATTCTTCGGGTGACAGTCCCCAACCCGTGCTCGATACACCGGCCGGACCGCTGAAGAACGCGCCGGTGAGATGAGCAGGCTGATTGACTCCCTTCGGCGATTCTTTGACGGTGGCCACACCGTTCGCATCAAACTCCACAGCTTCGCCCGACGCCCAGGTGATGACTTCGCTCTGAAAAACGGGAAACCCGGTGATCACTTTTTCCTCGAGCATCGGTGTCCATGCCGGCAAGCGATTCCCGGGATCGTTATAGTATCCCCAGTAACGTCGGCGATTGGGCAGAGCAAGGTCGAGCGGCAGGTGATCGGCGCGCGCGCCCGGCGAAATCAAGGAACCGCCGTAAGATTTGTAGCTGCGGTCGCCGGCCTGCAATGCTTTCGCCTTGCTATCGAAGCCGGGGAGCGCCTTCACGCGCAGTTGGGTGCGCAGTCCCGGAGCGTCGGGATATGCCCAGACGACGTGCTGCAAATGCAGTTTCGCGGCTTCGTAGGCGATCGTAGTGACGATCTCGAGATGCCTGCTTGAGAAACCGTCGTCATCACTCTCGTGTGCCTCGATATCCACTAAGGCGCCTATGGCGGCATCGTCGAGCGCGCCTGGAAGTGACCAATCGGCGGCAAAGTTCTTTTTGAGCGAAAAGCCGGTCCCGGTTTCCTCGTTCCGCAGTCCAATGGTGGCCAAACCGTGACCGGTCCAAATCCAGGAACGAGTGATCCGGCCGGTGGTGACGACCAGCTGATCGCCGTCGGTGTGAACGCGCGCATTCCCGACGGACGCCGCGACGCTGTGTGGCCATGCGGCGGCGTTCGGGGCCGCTTCGAGAATGGCAGTTGCGGGCCGGAGGGCGCCAGCCGCTCCGGCAAGTTTCAGAAGATGTCTCCGCGTCATCGTTAATGCCTACCGGTCGTCACCGTCGGCGGCTACGAAAGCCGCCACCTTGCGCGCCGGCGCCGGCGCCTTTGCGCCCCGCAGTGCCTTCCACAGGATCTCGTTGTACTCGCGCTCATCCACCTGGTCCGCAACATCGAGGGGCATCTCCGCCGACCGTGCCGCGCCATACGCCGTCTTTGCATTCTTTTCGTCGATGTCCACACCCGGTGGACGCACTTCATATGGGCGGGTGTCCGGCCGCGACTGAAAGGCCGCCCACATCGGTGTCGCCGAACCGTCAAACTGCGTCATTGGCGGGAAACCCAGGATCAATTCCATCGTCCTCAGCACGCTGCTGGACGAGTACATGGTGCTGTCCACCATGCCTCGCCGCGCGTAGGGGCTGGCAACCAGCACGGGCGCGCGGTGCACATCCACATGGTCCGGGCCGTCTTGCGTATCGTCTTCGACCACGAATACCGCCATCTGCTTCCAGTACCGGCTATGGCTCAAACGGTCGACGATGCGCCCCACCACCCAATCGTTCTCCGCCATCATCGCATTCGGCGTCTGCGCGCCCGCACGCGTGCCCAGCAGATGATCTCCGGGCAGCGACATCATCATGAACCGCGGCAGATTTCCATTTCGTTCGAACTCGCCGAACTCCGCGTTCCACAGTTCGAAGCGCTTGCGATCGCCCATCTGCGCGATGCCATCCGCGCCGTAGTAGGACGGATGAATGTGTCCCGCCAGCGCCGGCATGACCGGCCGCACCTGGCCCGCCGGCGCAAACCGGATGCGCGCTCCTTCGCCATAGGACCGGTAAGTGATACCGGCGCGCGCACACAAATCCCACAGATACCCCGATGCCGAATACGCGATCGGATCGTCGTGCAAATCGAGCCGCGCCCGCGCGCCCTTGCCGCCATACATCGCGGGCCAGAACTTCTCGACGTAATCCGTCGCGTAGGCCGCGGTCACCCAGTGATGACCGTCCGCGCTTACTTCCGCGTCATGGTAGAGGTTGTCGAACAGCACGAACTCGCGCGCCAGAGCGTGATGGTTGGGCGTGATGCGCTCCGGGAACAGGCAATAGTGCTCGTCGCCATTACCTTCTTTCATGTCGCCCAGGAGCGAATCGTATGTCCGGTTCTCCTTGATGATGTACACGACGTAGCGAATCGGGCACGCCTTGCCCAGCGGGAACGGAGCCGACGCGGAGTGGTGCGGAGTGCGCACCGGTGAGTTCCGATAGACCTGCTCGCTCCATTTCGCCAAATCCTCGTCCTCTTTCGGCACGTCGATGAAGGACAGACTCCCCGGCAGCATATTGGCCACATATCCCGGATTGTCGCGGAATGGCTTATTTCCCTTCCACAACTGCGCGTTCGCGCCGGACTCCACCCCTTTGCCGTTTGCCACCACCAGTTTGCCGGCCGCAAAGGCCAGCGCGGTGGGATACCACCCGGTGGGAATGAATCCCTTCGAGACGCTTCGCCCCGGCTTACCGATGTCGATTACGGCGAGCGCGTTGTTGTCCGCGTTCGCCACATAGAGGGTCTTGCCGTCCGGATCCAGGGCCAGCGCGTTCGGCGTGCTTCCCGGAGGGGCGCCCGGCAGCAATCCGACGTCGATCTCCTCGACCGCCTCGCCCTTGGCCGTATCGATCACCGATACCATGTTGCGATTGCCGTTCGCCACGAACAGGCGCTCGCCGGTGGAGTCCAGCACAAGGTCGTTCGGCTTCTCGCGCACCGGGATGGTGCGGTAAACAACGCGTTCGCCCAGGTCGATCGCCGCCACCGAACTCTCGCCCCAATTGCTGACCCAGGCGTGCCGCCCGTCCTTGCTGACCGCGCAAGTATAGGGCTTGGGTCCAACCGGGATGGTCGCCGTCACTTTATGCTGGGCGATATCCACGATTTTCAGCGCATTCGCTCCGTTGGCTGTAACGAAGAGCCGCTTGCCGGAAGAATCCAGAGCGAGCCCGGCAGGAAAGGTGCCGCTCTCCAGTACGATGTCATCCTGGCGCTCCAGGTGACCGCTCGCGAATCGGAACACCAGCACGCGATCTTCGCTTCCGCCGGACGCGTATACCGTCTGGCCCGACGAATCCACCGCGATCCCCATCCAGCCTTCCTTGATGGGGACGCGCTCGACTACCTGCTCTTTTCGGGCGTCGATGACAGCTAGAAAATGCTCGCCGTAGCCGTTGCTGGTGGCGATCAAATAAGGTCCGCCCGGTACCGCGGTCAAACGCAGCGGAAATCCGCCGAGGGCAACCTGACGACCCGCCGGAGTGAGTCGCCACCCGTTCGGCAGCAGATAACCGCCGCCCAGGGGTCCCGGACCCGACCATCGCTGCTGAGCCCAGATGGCGAGCACCGCCGCCCCGCCGAACAGCAGTGCCCGCGCCGCTTTGGGGCGAATCAGGTTCAGAAATGTACCCTGAGTTCGAGGACCATCTGCCGCGGATCGAATGTGTTCATGTTATGGCTGCCGTAGGTGGCGGCGGACTGTCCTTCGCCCGCCAGCAAGCCCTGCGCCGGCACATTCGATACCTGGATGCCGCCCAGGCCCATGTTATAGGAGCCCGTCCGGAACTGGGTGTGGTTGAGCGCATTGGTGACGTTCGCCATGAAGCTGAAGACGTACCTCTCCTTCAACCGGAAATCGCGCGACAACGTCAGGTCCAGGTTGTTCCGTCCGGGACCGCGCAGGCCGGTGTAATCGATGGCGGCGTTGCCCGTCCAGTACAAATCCGACTGAGGCGTCCCGTTGGCGGTCGTCAGAGTCTGCCCTATGAAGGCATCGGGATTGTACATGAGATAGCAGTTCGCGCATGGCGTGTAGGTCCGGCCGTCGGGCAAAGTCACGCTGGTTTTTCCGTTGTACCACTTCTGATACGAGGAGGGCAGTACCAGCGGTTCGCCCGGATTGCGGTTGGGGCGGCCATCCAGCGAGTTGCCGTTGGCGCCCGTCGGCGAAAGCGGGAAGCCCTTCTGCCAGGTGTACACGGGAGCGAGACGCCATCCGCCCGCGATCATGCGCGCCACGGCATTCTGCGACGCGATTTTGTGTCCCTGGCCGAACGGCAGTTCGTAAATTGCGGTCACCACCACACGGTGCGGTACGTCGGAATAAGACAACCGCTTGTTGTTGTTCCAGTTCAACAGATCCAGGACGCCGTTAAATCCGCCCCCGCCGCTGCCCACGTTGTCGGAAAAGCCCTGGGTGTCCTGCAGCGCCGTGTAACCTGTGTCGGTCGATTTGGACCACGTGTAATTGGCGTCGATCAGAGTGCCGTGCGCGAATGTGTGCCGGAACCTCACCTTCAGTGCGTTGAAATCGCTTATGCCCTGGTCCCGTTCCACGCTATCGCCAAGCAGCGGCAGGTACGGATAGTAAGTGTCGATCATCGGGATGTTGGCCTGCGCCAGCGTGCCCACAAACGGCAGCAGGCCGCCCGTTTTCGGTTGCAGAGGATTCGGCACGTTCGCCGTGCACGGGTTATTGCTCGCGTTGCTGGCGATATAAGTGGCCCGGCAATTTGCCAGCACGCTCGCCGGCACAAGCTGATTGTTCTGCACGGGCACCCTGGCCTGGATCAGATGAGTGCCGTAATTTCCGGTATAACCGGCCGATATGAACCACGTGCGTCCGATCTGCCGCTCCACGAAGATGTTCCACATATGCACGCGCGCCGGATGCTCGTTGTTGTAATCGAAAAACACCGCGCTGGTTCCGTATTGCGTCGCGGAGGCGGAGTTGGCGCCCGAAACGGGGATCAGCGGGCTTGAGACCGGATCGGAGAAGTGACCCACGATGACCCCGTTCGGGTTAGTCCCGTAGGGTAGCACCTGAGTTCCCGGCGTAAACGCGCCCATGTTATAAACGTACGGCCCGTCGAACCATCCGGTATTATTGGGTCCGAACGCGATGCCGTAACCGCCGCGAATTACTGTATCGTTTCCGAGCCGGTATGCCGCGCCCAGGCGCGGGCCAAAGTCGTTCCACGTGGTTCGCCAGATGTTGCGGTCGAGCCCGTTCGACCCGGGAAATACCACTTCGCCCGTATACTGCCCGATCGGGCTACCCGTCTCCGTGAACGGACTCGGCGCCCCGAGATTCACCACGCTCGAACGGTTGTAACGGTCGGTCGAGGCTGGCTGCAGTTCCCAGCGCAGCCCCAGATTCACCGTCAGCCGCGAGGTGGCGCGCCAATCGTTTTGCGTGAAGAGTCCCAGGTATTTGCTCGTCAGTGCCGGCCGGACGGAAGGACTCGGCGGAATCAGCCAGCCGCCCGCACCCGTCAGGATCGTCGCGCCGGAGAAGCCTTGCTGCGAAATCGCATTGTTGTTCGTGCTGCCGCCGCTCGCGGTCACGTTCTGCACCGTAAAGCTTCCGGGGCTGGTGCCGGTGTACTCGGCCGCTGCAAACTGGTAGTCCGTATAGTTTCCCTGGTAGGCGCGAAATTCCGCGCCCGCCTTCAAACTCCACTTACCGGAGATCTTAGTAACTGTGCCGTTCAGCGTCGTATTGGTCTGGCGTTCGTGCTTACTGTTGTACTGCGTGAACGCCGCGCTCGTATACCGCCCAGGCGATTGGATATCCGGAGCCGCGCCGAAATCCGGCATAGCCGTTTGCACCGAAGACGGAATTCCCAGCGCACTATAATCGGTGGCCGTAAATGGCTGCGGCGGATACGACAAATAGTTGCTGTGAATCCGATTGATGCCGCCGCGCACGTCGAGCACCAGCGTGGGACTCAGAATCACGGTGTCCCCAAGCTGCATATACGGGTTGTCGTCGGATACCTGCCGCGGACCCGCCGCTCCACCGCCGCTGAATCCGCTGAGCGCCGTCGCCGGACCGAACCACTGGCTATTGGCGCCAAACGGGCTCGGCGTGTTGATGGTGCCTATGGAAACGCCGCCGCTCGCGTACACCGAGTGCCTCCCGGTGTGATAATCCATTCGGCTATTGTTGCTGCTGCGCGAAAACGAGCGTATTCCCTGAGTCAGGAAGTTCTGCGTCTCAAAGGCGTCAATCGCGGAACGGTTCGGCAATGGCCAGATGCTCATCAGCTTCAGAGCCTGCGGACTCGGATTCGGGATGATGGCATTGGGATACGGCACGCGCGTCCACACCGTGGCGCCCGTCTGTGTGGCGTCGTTGGGGTCGTAGATTGTCGCCGGGGTCGGAGTCCCGCCCGTTCCCGAAACCATCGTCTGGCTGAAATCGCCCGCGCGTTCGGCAGCCGTTGGAACCGTCCACAGCCACTGCGGCGTGTCTTTGTGGCGCATCAGTTCGTAACTCGTGAAGAAGAAGAGCTTATCTTTGATCACGCGCCCGCCGACGGTGCCGCCGATGTCGTTCACGCGAAATCGTGCCCGGGCAATGTTGTTGGCATTGTTGCTGAACGTGTTTGCATTGAAAGCCTCGTTCCGCTGCCGGTCGTAAACACTGCCGTGAAACTGGTTCGTGCCGCTCTTGGTCGCCATTTTGATGGCGCCCATGCCGCGCCCGAACTCCGCGGTGAAATTGCTGTTCACCACGCGAACTTCCTGCAAACTGTCCGTGTTCGGCAGCACCGCCGCCTCGTTCCAGGCGCCGCTCGTCACGCTCAACCCATCCAACTGAATGGACGAGGAAAACGCCGCCGCACCATCTACGTTCAGCGCCGAAAGCCAGCGCCGGCCGTCGTAGCCGATTCCAAAAGACTGCGGCGAAGTCGAATCGCTCATTTCGCTCCGGCCCACCACGCCGTCCAGCAGCGACGCATAATAGAGCGGGTTCTGATTGATGTTCGCTACCGAGTCAATCACCTTTTCGCTGACTGCGTTTTCGACAGTCGTCGTGTCGGCCTGCAACTGTTCCGCCGTCGCCATCACCTCGATCTGCGACGAGACCTTCGATAGCTGCAGCGGGACATCCGCGCGGACCGTGTTCCCCGCAACCACCGTGACGCCGGTAACTTTATAGACCGGAAAACCCGCGGCTGTAACGCTCACCGTGTACGTGCCGGCCTTCAAATACGGCACCGTGAACTCGCCGCTCTCGTTGGTGGTCGCCGAATACGAAAAGTGGGTCTCGTTTTCCACGACTTCGACTTTGGCATTCGGCACCGCCGCTTTCTGCGGATCCGTGACGATGCCTGTGATCACTCCGGAATTGATCTGTGCTGCCGCGGGGACCGCAGACAGCGCCATCAGCGCCAGGACCGCGCAAACGTTGAATGTTTTGGCCAATAATCTCATCTCAAACCTCAATCACGATCGCTTGATGTCCTTCCACCTGAGGGACCGTAAACACGCTATATCCGCTCTCGTGCCGAACGGGCAGTTCGGCGCCTGCCGGTACAAGCCGAACGCGCTTGGGCGCCGGCGTCCTCACTTCCAAACGCACATTCTTCAGCAACCCCGCCTCTTCGATAATGTCCAGGTTCGGCGCGCGGCGCGTGCACGGATAATGTAGCAGGTGCAGCACGAGCCGGCGCTCGTCCCTTTGCTCGCCTAACGTCACCTGCGCGGTGGAAGGGAGGTTCTGCGCGCGCAACACCGGTTCCGGCATCAGACGGCGGATCAACTCCGCGATCACCTGCTTGTACACGCCGTAGCCGTCCGCCGCATACGAAGTGAAGATTGGATTCGCCACGTACGCGGTCCGTCCGCGGAGCACCACGAACGGCTCCGCCGTGCGCCGGTCGCACGGGGTCTGGACATGCGAGCTGTAATGCTCCGGCGAGCGGTCGAAGTACGGGTGCCCGTATGTCGCCAGCACCTCCGCATCCCGTGCCGCCGCGATGCTGACCCCGCGCTGGTACAGGAAATATGGATACTCCGGCAGACCTGGGAAGCAGTCCGTTTTCGCGAAGAAAAACTCGTCCCGGTACTTGGATTGGCCCAGGTACTTGACGCCAAACTCCGAAATTGCGAAGTCGCCGCGCCCGGCGTCCAGCAGGCTCCGGTGGGTCGCGAGCAGCGCTCCACCGGCTGCCATGTAGCGCCGCAATTTCTCGACCAATCCCGGCGATGGGGGAATTTCATCCGGCAGAATGATGAGGCGGTAATCCTCGAGCCGCGACTCGAGGTCCAGAATGTCGAACTGCTGGTGCAACTCGACCAGCATGTTCGTGAATCCGATGTCCGGGGTGGTCAGGCCCGATGTGGTTTCGGGCATCGCCACCGCCGTCGAGATCACCCCGATATCCGTGACTGCCCGTGTCCCGCGCGCATACTCTTCGAGCGCGGCGACCTTCTCGTAGATCCGGCCGACGCGATCGTACGTGGCGTGGTCCAGCTTTCCGCGCGGATGGAGTTGATCTCCGACGCAACACCGCGTCCCGTTGGCCAGGAAGCTCAATACTTCGAAGTCAAGCGCCGCCTGATTTTTCAAGCCTCCGAAATCGCCCCACGACTTGTGAAAGCGCCCGTTCATCCCGACCAACTGCTTGCCCAATGTTCGCATGTGCCGCGTCCGCTGCTGCAAATGCGTATACCCCCACCCGCCGGTGGGTAAAGACTCGATTTCGATGTGGCTGTAGTTCTCCAACTCGTCCCGGATACCCAATACCGTGCGGCTATTATAAAAGACCAATGCTTCAGGCCAATGACGATGCACAAGGGCGGTCAGCCGCGCCTCCGCCTTTTTCGCCACCCGCTTGTTGTGCCGTTTGATGTCCGCGGGCGAATCGGCGAGGCCGAGTTGCGCCCGCTCCTCGCGGCACCACCGGCAGAAGCAACCCGCCGGCGGCGTCCACGCGATATCGAACCATGCGCCATCGGCACGGTACCGGGTCAGAATCTCCTCGTTTTCCCGCTCGACCTGGTCCAGGTAGGGAGAGTTCAGGCAGACCTGCTGCCACTCGACACCGTTATTGTGACCGCCAAAGATTACCGGCTTGCCGTCGCGATCCAAAATCCGCCACTCCGGGTGACGCGAGGCCGCCAGTGCATCCCACGTCAGGCAGTAGTAATAGTTGACGGCAATTCCCGCCGGTCGCAGCGCCCCGATCATGCGGCCCAGCAGATCGATCTTCAGTGAGGGATGCTTTGCCGCGATCGCCGTATCGTAATAGGCGTATCCGTGCTGGCATTTGGCGAAGACATTGATTGAGTTCACCCGGGCTTTTTGCAAAACGCCGAGGAACTCACTGGCGTCGAAGTCCCGGCCGACATCCGGTATCCACTGGCCGGTATGGAAGTCCAGGTGCACCTGGCGGAAAGGCAGGTCGCGCACCCGGCCGCTGTTTTCGGCCGCCACTACCATTGCCGTCCCGCTCACAGTCAGGAATGTTCGGCGCGTCATGCCGTCTCTCGGGTGGGGCCGTTCCGGCGGTCGAGGCGTCGTCTCCACCGGGGGGCGCAGCATTTGCCGGCGTTCACTGTGGTAGAGTAGCGATGAAACTGCGGTCTGTGCAGTGTTTCACCGTGTCGTTACACGGTGAAAAGTAGTGAAAGAGGCTTCCTTGCAGAAGCAATGGGATCTGGCCGAAGTACCTCAGGAGCTTGAAGATCGAGCCGAATGGCAGCTCGTCCAGCGGATCGTCGCGAGCCCGCAGTTCGCCAGGGCCACGCGTCTCAAAAGCTTCCTTCAGTACGTCGCCCAATGCGCCCTGCTCCATCGCTCCGAACAGGTGACGGAGCAGCAGGTCGGCATGCATGTTTTCGGCCGGCCAGCGGACTACAGCGCCGGCGAAGACAACATCGTCCGTTCGCAGGCGCGCTTCCTCCGCGCCAAGCTGGGCGAGTACTTCGACAGCCCCGCCGGACGCGGGGAACTCCTCGTCCTCACCATACCCAAAGGAACCTATCTTCCACAGTTCCTGCCGCGTCCCACGGAACCGGTCGCGGCGGACGCCACGGTGAACGACGACGCTTCGTCCGTTTCGGCTCAGCCGGGGCGAAAAACTGAACCTGAAGCCGGGAGCGCGGGCGCAACCGCGGGGCGACGCTCACCCTGGCCCTGGATCGGTCTGACGTCGCTCGCCCTACTCTTGGCCGTGTGGGTCTTCTCCCAGCGGGCGACGACAACGGCGTCTGCTCCCACGCCTGGCGACCGCCTCTGGGCCCGCCTTTTCGACCCCCACCGCGCCACCACGATCGTCGCCGCCGACTATATTTTCTCCATGATCCAGGAGGCAGCCGGCCGCCCCCTGACCCTGGATGAATATCTGGGCGCCGACTACTTCAACCGGGTCGCACAACTCAATGCCGCTTCGGGTCTGGAACGACTTTTCCCGGACATTGCGCTCCGTCACTACACCGGCTTCGAAAACGTCACCAGCGTCGGCAGCATCGTCCGCTTGAAGCTGGCGCAAGGTACCCAAACCCGAATCCGCTTTGCGCGCGACCTCAGCATGCGCGATCTCGCTTCCAGCAACGCCATCCTGCTCGGCAGCAAGCAGTCGAACCCCTGGGTTCAACTCTTCGACAGCAAACTCAACTTCCGCTTCGAGTACCAGAACGCCGATCACAACATCAACATCCGCAATGTTGCGCCGCAACCTGGGGAACAGCCTGAGTATCGGCCCAGCCCACTCGATGCCACCACGCGCGACATCTACGGGGTCCTCGCATTCCTGCCCAATCTCAACGGCGAAACCAATGTCCTCATCCTGGAAGGCACCTCCATGGCTGCCACGGAGGCCTGTCTCGAGATCACCGGCAACGCGGCCCTGTTCCGGGAGCTCACTCACCGTCTGCAGGCCGACGGCTTCGGCGCCGAATTCCCGCATTTTGAAGCGCTCATCCGCACCCGTACGACGAGCGGGGTCGCCGGTGAGATGTCGATCGTGGCGGTACGCCGGTTGCGTTGATCAAAGCACGTCAGTTACTGATTTCAGATTTCAGCAGTTACAGCCAAAATCGACAGTTTCAACGGTTCATCTTACGTAACACTTACGTGGGAACCGATATGTATTCGCGATTTGTTGCGGATCGTGCGTCGATGAAATAGACTGATTCGCTGAATGTCGGGCACTCAGGATTCCGACGAGATTCCAGCGCTTTTGCAGCGGGCGGCGCTTGGTGATGGTGAGGCGAGGAGCGCGCTCATGGAATCGCTCGAACGCGAACTGCGCCGCCTCGCCGCCGTTCATATGCGCCGCGAACGCCCTGGCCACACTTTGCAAGCCACGGCCCTCGTCAACGAGGTCTTCCTGCGGCTTTTTGGGTCGGACGCTCAGCAGGCGATTCAGTGGGCGGGACGCCAGCATTTCCTCAGTGCTGCCTCCCAAGCCATGCGACGCATTCTGGTGGATTATGCCCGTCAACGCGCCGCCGGTAAGCGGGGCGGAATTGCCGCCCACCTCGATGCCGCCGACGCCACTGTGGACGGACTCAGCCCCGACGTGATCGACGTCCATACCGCTCTGGAAGAGTTTGGCCGAATCGCGCCGCGACAGGCACAATTGGTGGAGCTGCGCTTCTTCGGAGGCCTGACGTTGGAGGAATCCGCCGGCGTGCTTGGCATTTCCGCGCGACTTGCGGACAAAGACTGGGCATTGGCGCGCGCGTGGCTTCGACGAAGGCTGAAGGACGCAACCAGAGACGGTTAGCGTTGGATTTCGAAGCGTACGTACCGGAATCGTGCTTGCGCGCCGGTGCTCTTCCAACGATGCACCCCAAACGCCACGCCGAAATACCCTTGAAACTGCGTCAATCCGGAATAGCCACGGATCAATACAATACCGTCGACGGCTATGCTGAGCGTCCGCCGTTTCGCATCGTAAACGAGTTGGTAATCATGATACCCGCGCGGATCGCCGGGAATCCTCGCAGTCAGGCTTTGCCACTCGCCGGACGCCTGGTCCGTCCAGGCACGGGCGTTTAGAGCGTCTCCGTCCAGCGTGGCGCCGGTGGCAAAACGAGGGCCGCCGCCATAGAAATCCGGGCCCATGTACAAGGCCCCCTCCAGGAGCTTTGCCGAACCTGTCAACTTCCATCCGCGAGTCATCGCAAGACTAATCTGGCTGCGGTTTAATCGATGGCCATAGAATCCTTGAGAATGCGTTCGAACCTCCCATGCCTGAATGCCGGTTCCGTCAGGCGTGAGTTCGACGGCGCTTTTGACATCTTCGTGAACAACAAAGCCCTGCTCGAGTGGATCGTTAAGACCGCTCATCGTTATCGACGTCTGGACGTCGCTCGAGCCGCGGTTCCAAACAAAGCGCATTGACAAGATCGCCCCGATCAGCACGAGGGCGAATGCGCCTGCCACAACGCGCCGCCGCGAGATCCAACCGGACGCGGGTTGCAATAAAGCCCCGCGCAGCGCCGTCCCGAAGTTTTGTGCGTCGCCGGGCCGCTGCTCCGGGTCCACGGCCAGCGCGGATTCGAGCAGCGGTTTGACCGCCTTCGGTATGCTGCTGCTTCGCCGCAGGATTTCCTTGGGAGGCTTGGCGCGCTGTGCCGTCGCAAGTTGCAATGGGTCTTTTCCGGTGTAAGGGGTCGTACCGGCCAGCATCTCGAAACAAACAACCGCCAAGGCATAAATGTCGCTCGCGATTTGCGCCATTCCGAGGAACTGTTCCGGCGCCATATAAGGAGCGGTTCCGGCGACCATGATCACCGTTGTAGTTCGTCCGCTCTCCGTCCGTACCGCCTGCGCGATGCCGAAATCGATCAGCGTGACTGCGACCGCGTGCTCCCCATCAGCGCTTCCCGGTTGCACCATCATGTTTTCCGGCTTCAGGTCCCGGTGGACGATCCCTTGCATGTGCGCCGCGTGCAGCGCCGAGCCGATCTGAGCCACGATTTCGGCTACGGTTCCAATTGGCAGCGATCCGGACTTCATGAACTCGCGGAGCGTCACTCCATCCACGAAATCCATGACCAGGAAGGGTTGGTCGCCGATCTCGCCGCAATCGCGAATCCCCGCCACGCCCGCGTGCGAGATTCGCCCTAGAATTGCGATTTCCTGCCTGAATCGCCGCTGTAGCCAGTCCTGGTGCTCGGCGGCTTCGTCGAGAACCTTCACCACTACGTTGCGCCCCGCGAGCCGCAGGTCCGACGCCAAAAACACAAGGCCATGAGCGCCGCGCGCCAGCACCCGATCCAGCCGGTACCGGTCACCTGCAATAGTTCCGATCAGCGCCGCTGCCGAATGGATGTTTGCGTCGACGTCCAACGCATCCGGGTTGACGAGCGCCGCACTGGCGTCGGCAAGAGCCGGAGCGCGTAAGAACTCGTCATCGGCCGAATTGGAAAGGAGACTTTCCACCTCCGCGCGGATGTTGGGGTCTGGTTCGGTGGCGCGCACGAACGCGATACGCTGCTCCGGATCGAGGTCAAGCGCGGATTCAAACACCGACTGAACTTTCGCCCACTGTTCGGCTGTCACTTTAGAACGGCCCTTTGCAAGCTTATAGGCAAGGTGAATTTTATCGGAATTTTTCCGGTCTCATCTGCATCAGCGTCGGTCGTTCAAAAAAGGCGCACGGAAATTCGAAGAAAGTGTGCGCCTTTTTCGATGTTTCCCCGCTATGTGAAGTGGAAGTCAGCGAGGAGATGAGAGTGCGCAGCAGATTCTTGACGAGATTTGCGCTCGGGTTGGGGGCGCTGGCCGGCATCTCGGCGGCCGGGACGATACTACCGACCAGCGGGTACTCTGTCCAATATCAGGTGAATGCGAATGGGAACATTCCAGGGACGGTGGAAGTTCTCGACGGCGCGGGACTAAGCTACACTGGGTCCCAAGACGCCAGTACACCGCTATGTTGTTCGGCATCGACAACCGTCAGTGTTGCTGCGTCAGGTGGCAACCTCGGATTGCACGGTACCGCCGACACCGCACTAACGGTCGGTGGACGGTCGCTTGCAAACTTCGATCTTTACGCCTTCGATACGTTCACAATAACGGGGACCGGAACGGAGACATTCAACTACTCCGTCGTTCTTGAGGGGACAGAATCCCTCACGGGAGCGCCTTCGTTCGATGACAATTCGGGGGTGAGCTCAGGCGTTTTTCTTATCGCCAATCAGCAATATACGACTTGGGGCACATTCAGCAACTTAAACGTCGGTTGCACTTCGAGCAACTTCGGGGGAGGCAACGACTGCGGGACGATTGCGTTCAAGCAGACAAGCCTGTGCGCCAGCGGGACGTGCATCACCACGCACTCCGGGCCGTTAGACGCAACGCTTTCGGGCACTCTGACGTTTTCAGCGGGGCAGAAGATTCAGCTCGGGCTGTACCTGTTCGCCCGGACGGGATCTTACAATATCCTCGGTCCGGCGAACGACCTCCAGACCGAGTTCGACGCCGGTAACACAGCCTACTTCACTCTGACTCCCGTGACTAACGGCGCGGGCTTCACTACGGCCAGCGGTCTGAATTATTCTTCCGCTCCCACCGTTCCCGAACCGTCGTCGATTGCCGCCGTTGTCACGGGTCTCGCCGCGTTAAGAGCCTTGGCACGACGCCGGTGCAGAAAGGCCTAGGGTTACTTCGTGCCCCGATCACGTTCGCGCCGGCGGGTGATAGCGGTACAGCCGGCAATCGCCCGGTGAAGCGATCGAAGCGCAGGATCTGCCCGATTGGGAGCGGCCGGCGCGGCAGGCAAACAGATGGGCGGTCGATCCAGAACGGCAGGTTATTAGTGGCGGAGAAAACTCCGGGGACCGACATCGCCTGCGTGTACGCCAACTGTTTGTCGACCCGGCTGCCCACGGCACCATCCAAAGTCACGCGTCCGTTGTTGACGATGATGTGGATCGGCGGCACGGCTTCCATCGCGTAACGGTCCAGGCCGGGCTGGCTATAGACGGCGCGGTAAGGGGCGATGCGAATGCGGTCGTCAGCGGGCGAAGGCGGAAGCACCTGTATCTCGTTCACGACGTGGTCGACCCTTCGATGCTCTTCACCGCGGCTTCAGGTCGGGACTCCGGATCGCAAATATCCCGGGACGGCGCCGCGGCCGCGCATCGAGCGCGAAGTGCGTCATGAGTTGCGGCGGAATTCCGAATCCTACGGCAATTGACGACAAATTCAAAACGCCCACACTCCACAACGTTTCGCGCACCGCGCCGTATATGCACGACGGCAGCATCGCCACACTGGAGGGTGTCGTCGACTATTACAATCGCGGCGGCAATCGAAATGCGTTTATCGATCCAGAACTTCGGCGGTTGAATAACTCGGAGTACACGTATGCTTGTCGAGCCAACTGCGTAGCGTGGTCCAGACGGCGAGCCCGAATCCGCAGGAAGACGACGTCGTATAGCGACGATGCGAACGGCAATCTGGCAAACCTGACGGACGCCAACAGCCACACGACGCAGAACGGCCTTTTGAAGAAGGAGTAGGGCTGCCGCTGATCGCGTTCACCGCCAACCGGAGAACCGTCTGCAGACAGTCCTGTGCTCTTCGCTTGGCGGTGTGCCTCGGGCGGTTCCACCGGAGGCCGTGGTAGTGGTCACGGAACCCTCCGTTATAATTTCATGAGAATGCCCCGCCTTCTACCAGGCAGCCGTCTCTCCCACTTTGAGATCCTCGAAAAGCTGGGCGAGGGCGGCATGGGCGTCGTGTACAAAGCCAGGGACCTGCGCCTCAATCGTCCTGTTGCCATCAAAGTCCTTCCGGAATAAGCCGCCGGCAGCACCGACCGCCAAGCGCGCTTTGAGCGTGAGGCAAAGGCTGCTTCCGCCCTCAACCATCCGAACATCGTTACGGTTTACGAAGTCGATCAAGCCGACGACGTGACTTTTATCGTCATGGAATTTATCGACGGCAAGACGCTCGGCAGCGCCATTGCACGAAAAGGCTTGCCGCTTACCGAGGCCCTGAAGTTTTCGCTTCAGATCGCGGATGCTTTAGCCGCGGCGCATGGAATCGGAATCGTGCACCGCGACATCAAACCGGCCAACGTTATGATTACCGGCACGGGCCTCGTGAAAGTATTGGATTTCGGCCTGGCCAAACTCGCCGCCTCGGCTCATGCTTCTCCGCAGGAATCCTCCGCAACCGTAACCATGCAATCCGACCCCGGAGTAATCGTCGGCACCACGGCCTACATGTCACCAGAGCAGGCCCAGGGGCTCCCCATCGATGCCCGCTCGGACATCTTTGCGTTCGGGACTCTCCTTTATGAAATGCTGACCGGCAAGCAGCCGTTTGCGGGCGAGACCAGGCTTTCCACGCTGTCGGCAATCGTCAGTCAGGAGCCGTTGCCCGTTCAGCAACTTGCGAAAGGATTGCCGGCGGAACTGGATCGCATTGTCGCACGGTGCCTCCGCAAGGACCCGGCGCGCCGTTTCCAGCACATGGCGGATCTGCACGTGGCGCTCGCAGAGTTGAAAGAGGAATCGGACTCCGGTCGCCTCGTGGGCGCGCCGGCTTTGAAAAATCCACGGCAGCGGACAACCCGGTTCGCCGCAGCGGTAGCGCTGGTGGTGACAGCATCTCTCGGCTTGTGGCTGGTCAGGCGGTTGACAGTGCCGGCTCCACTTCCGAGGATCATGCCGGTCACCACCTACGCCGGCTCTCAAACCTCGCCGTCGTTCTCTCCCGATGCCGCGCAAGTCGCATTTTGCTGGGATGGTGGGACGGGCGGGAACGGCAATATCTACGTCAAAATGTTGCGCGAGACGAACGCATTGCGGCTCACTACCAACCCGGATGGCGACGAGAATCCGGCTTGGTCTCCGGACGGCAGGGTGATTGCCTTCAGGCGTCTCGGCGCGCACGCCGGCATCTATACAACTTCTCCCTTGGGCGGAGCGGAACAAAAGTTGACGGATTTCGCAACGCTCGGCCCCATCGCGTGGACGCCAGACGGAAAGTGGTTGGCGGTTGGCTCCGCCGATCGCGCCTCGCGCGGAATGTTTCTGATCCCAGCCGACGCGGCTGGCGGAGAGCCGCGGCGGATCTCCACGGCCAAGCCACCAGTCACCGATTTTGCGCCGGCGATGTCGCGCGATGGTCATCATCTGGCATATGCCTCCTGTAGCGGCCTTCCTTGCGATCTCTTCGTTCAGGACCTGGACTCAGCGTACGCGCCGAAGGGTAGCCCCCGCCGGATTACTGGCCAACCAATCGCCCTGGTTGGCGGCCTTGCCTGGACACTCGATGGGGAATCGCTGATCGCGGATGGCACCCTGGGGTCCAACAATCTGAGCTATCTGTGGCGCTTCGCGGCGCGTGGCCAGGCTTCCCCGCAACGGATTGAGTTGGCCGGCCCGCGGGCCGCTGAACCCTCGATCGCGGCCACGGGCAACCGTATGGCCTTTCAGACTTTTCGCGCGGACTATGACATCTGGCGCTACCGGCTGGGCGCCGCCGCCGAACCATTTATCGTTTCGTCTCTGACGGAATACAACGCGCAGTTCTCGCCCGACGGCAGCAAGATAGCGTTTGAATCTGACCGAACCGGAGATGCTTCCGAGATATGGATCGCACAGGCCGATGGCTCTCACATTGTGCAGTTGACCAGCCGGCTCGGACGGCACCAGGGAACTCCGCGCTGGTCGCCCGATGGCCGCTGGATCGTGTTTGACTCGGCCGCGCAAGATGGCAACCTCGACATCTACGTGATTGACGCTTCCGGTGGCAGGCCGCGGCGGATTACTTCCTGGCCGTCGAACGAGGCCATCGGGAGTTGGTCGCGAGACGGCAAATGGATCTACTTTCGCTCCAACCACGGCGGTCGCCGGGAAATTTGGCGAACGCCATTCGCCGGCGGGACCCCGGTACAGGTCACGACCCACGGCGGGGACGCGGCCTTCGAATCTGCCGACGGAAAGACCCTGTTCTACGTCAAACCCAATGAGCCGGGTCTTTTTGCCCAGCCGTCGTCCGGCGGCGCGGAGCGGAAGTTGCTGGACAGCGTCGTGGACAGAGCGTTCGTCCCGGTCAAAGATGGCATCTACTATATCGGCGGCCAGGGTGACGACCGCAAGTGGCCGCTTCAGTTTTTCGAGTTCTCGAACAATACCAGCCGGCTACTGACCAGGATCGAAGGCACTCCGTTCCTTGGTCTCGATGTCTCGCCCGATCGCCAGACCATCTTGTTCAGTCAAAGCCTCAGTTTCGGTGTGAATCTGATGCTCATGGAAAATTTCCGATAACGGCGATTCGCTTCGAGAAGATACGGCCCGTCGTTTTTGGCGTACCCACCGCAATCAGGAATCAGTTACTTACGCCTTCTCAACACCGGCCACTAACTTACTCCAGCGACACCGGCCGTAAGCTAACGGTCGCCGCCGCTTTAGGCGCTAAGTCGATTTCCGTGAACCGATCGCGAGCCCGCCAAAGCCGCGCGATCGATTCCGGAGAAGGGTCCACCTCATCAAAAGTAGCTCCGATTAAATACTTCCCCGGCGCAAGCGTGCTGCTGATAAACTGCCCCTGTTGATCTGTCTCGCCTTCCGATATGGCCGCCTGGAGCATCGCATCGGAAGGCACATTCGCCGGCATCACGATCACCTTGGCCTGAGCGAGCGGGTTCCCATCTTTATCGCTGACACTTGCCGTAAACGTCGCCCCGTCCTGCCCGATGACGATCCGTAAGCCGCTTCCCGGCGCCGCCATCCCTGGATTGAGCGGCCCGTACAAAACATCGCGACCGCCGAAAGTAGCCTCCTTGACGTACAGTCCCTTCCCTGTGAAAGGGAAGATACGAAAGCCGTAGTCCGCCGGGACCAGATCCTCAAACGTGAACGTCGAGGGTACCTCCGCCCGCTTACCCGGACCGTTCGCCTGCCGAAGCAGAGGGTCGAGACTAATGTTGGCATGCGGTGGAGTGCCCCCTTCCGGCGCCGGGCCATCGAACGCCACCTCTCCCTCGATGGCCAATGGCCGGGACATCACTTCGACGTTCTTCAAGTCATGGTCCGAAATTGCGATCGTTTCCAGCGCGCGAGGTCCGCCGGCCCGCGAATCCTGCGGATCAATGGCGAGACGGAACTCTCCTTTGTATAAGTCGCAGATGCGGAACTTGCCGTCCGGGCCGGTCTGCACCGTCGGTATCGGCCCAAACACCCCGCCACCGTTGGACTGGCCCGTTGAAGGCTGAACGGGACTGAGTTGAACCATCATCCGCCCCGGGCCGTTCGGTCCCGACGCAGTCCCCTCCACGCAATACGAAGGCGACTTCTTCAATTCGATATCGACGCCCTCGCGGTTCTCGCGCGGCCGGATGACAATGGGGGCCGCGCCCTCCTTATCGGGCGAACTCGGATAGAACGTCGGCATGATCGCGCGCCGCCGTAGCCGCGGATCGAGAGGCACTTCCGAACGGGCGGGCAGCCGGATCTCGCGCCGCTCGGCCATGACGTAATACGGCTTTCGTGCCTCCACGCGGCGAATCTTGTACTGCCCATGATCGTCAGTGCGAGCGCGCTGCTTAATAAAGTACCCGAGAACGCCGTGAAAATATTCGCGTACCACCAGCGCCACATCGATGTTGGGAACCGGCTCTTTGTTTTCGTCCACCACCCGGCCGCTGATCGAGCCGGACACCAGGACGCGAAAATCGACATGATCGATATCGCGCCCGGCCACCGTGATCCGCCGCTCCAGCCGGCTCAGTCCGGGACTTTCGGCGTTGCTCGCGATGATGCGATAGGTGCCCGGAGGCAACCCGGCGAGCTGATAGCGGCCGCTCTCATCGGTCACGCTCTTGATTTCACGCATGTCCCTGGTCTGAAACACCACGTTGCCCACCCACGTGACGCCAATATCGGTCGACACGTTGTAGTTGGCCAGAGGCTCTCCGGTTACTGAATCCCGCACCACGCCGGTGACGGCCGCGTTCGCCGCCGGAACAGGCGATTGCGCGAACGCCGCCACCGCAAAAAACAGCAGCCCCGTAGCGCGCGCGATCATTTCTTCACCTCCAGATCCACATGCGCCGGCTTGCCGCCCGTGACCTCGATGACCTGCATCTTCTCTACGTCGCCTACCCAGCGCGCCTTCGCGTCCGCGACCGAACGCGCTGCAATCCGGTATCGACCCGGCGCCAGCGAATCGAACGCGAACCGGCCCCCGTCGCGAGGAAACACAACACGGGCGTCGCCGCCTTCTTCGGGCAGCAACACCACGGCAACGTTCGGCGCGTTGACTGTTCCCTGCACAGACCCGGCGGAACTGACCTCAATCGCGGCGGTTCCCGCGGCGTCGCCGCTGAGATCGGCGATCACGTCCTTCGCCTGATAGCAGTTCGGTCCGAGCGCCGCCCGCACACGGTAGCGCGCCGGGGGCAAACCGGGAATCGACAGATCCTTTCCGAAAACGGCATTGTCGCGAACCGGCAACATCAGCCCCCAAGGCTCCATCAAGTCGAGAAGCAAAGGGCTGCCCGGCGGGCAGCCTTCGGGCAACTTTTCGCCCTCGCTCGAACGCATCGTGACTTTGAGCGTCCGCCCCGGCGATACGGCGACCTCCAGACCTTCCACGTTCTGACCGATATTCACCTTCATGCGCGCATACTGCGCCTCGGGGTCGCTGACGACGGCGTCGCGCGCGCCGTAGCCTCCCGTGGGTCCTGCGACGAAGAGATCGTAAGTGCCCGCCGGCACCTTGGTGAAATGGAAGTCGCCGCTGCCCGTCTGATCGGTCCACACCTGCGACACCGGAAACAGCGGCTGATCCGGCAAAGCCAGCGAAAGGGCGTACTGCTTATGGTTGCCCGGATACTTTACTCGCCCGCTGACGTCGAACACCGCCGCCGGCGTAACCACGAAGTTGATATCTCCGTACTCCTCGCCGCCCGTCACAGTGAAGATCCGCGGATGCGCTGAATCGGGAAACATCTGAAAGCCCGAGCCATCCTTCAGGCCGTCATAAGCCAGCGCGACCGCATATTGCCCGGGGCGAAGATCGTAAACGCGATACCGGCCATCATCCTCCAGCGGAGCTTCGCGGTATTTCGCGAACTCCCCGTGCTCATTCCGCGTGAGAATCGCGATCCGCGTCCCGCCGAGCGTGCGACCCGTGGGCGCGCGAATGACACCCGGCTCCGGACGGCCCTGTTGATCCGTCACCTGCCCCGCGATCACGCCATACCGCACCAGCCGGACCGTAACGCCAGTCGCGGGAGCCTGCACCTTCATCGTGGTGGTGACGAAGTTCGGCTTCACAACGTCCATGAGATACTCGCCCGAAGGCAACGGAGCTTCTACGCGCCCGTGCCCGTCGGTATCCATATCCGCCGCCAGTTCGATCTGCCCCGGCTTGTGAAATCGCAGTTCGGCGGAAGGCAGAGGATTGCCCGAAGCGTCGTCGAGCACACGAGCCTCGAACCCCGCCGCCAAAGCTGCGACCTGGGCTAACGCAACCACCGGCGCTGCAACCGGACGAACGAAAGGACGCGTGATGGCGCGCACCGTCTCCGCCAGCACGATCGGAGCAGGCAATCGCGAAGCCGCAAACGCCACACCGCCGAGCGCCGCCGCCGTCCACACCAGACGGCTTTGCAACAGGCGGGTGCCGGTGTGCCGGCGCCGCTCCAGCAGAAGCTCCACCCGGCGGCTCAGATGCGACCGCTTGCCGACCGCGGCCGCTCCCGCCAGCGACAGCGGCACACTCCCGCAGAGCTCCGCCATACGAACGAGGCTGCCGGCATACTCGCGAGCCGCGCCCGTCGCCGCAAGCACCACGTCATCGCAAGCGATCTCTCGCTCGAAATCGATGCGCCGCCCGATCCACCGCGCCACCGGATGCAGCGCGAACAACGCCTCAATGCACCTCTGCGCCAGCAGCGCGACGTCGTCCCAGCGGGCGAGGTGCGCCGCCTCATGCAGAATCACGCGCCGCAGCTCGCGCTCATCCAGGCACTGCAGGATCGTTTCCGGAATCAGGATCGAAGGGCGCCAGGGCCCGGTGGCCATCGGTGACGGAATGTCTCGCGAAACCCGCACCCGTATGCGCCGCCGCGACTGAATCGGCCAGTCCACCTCAATGGCGCGCCCGGATCGCCGCGCTAAGGTCACGGCGCCGATGAGCAGCCGCAGAAGCAGCAACGACGACACAATCGCCCAGACAGCGAAAACGTACACGGTCCACGAGCCGGAATGAATGTGGACCTCCGCCGGGCGCGCGATCTCCACCGGAACAGGCGCACTCACCGGCACAGCGCTCAAGGGCAGTCCGAAATGGACGGGCGCAACGGGCAGCGCGGCAGGCGCGCTGCGCGGAACCGGAGCAGCGCGATGCGGCAGGTACAAGAGCGGTAGCGCGACGGTGGCCGCCAAAGCGATCCACCAGATCACATAGCGTGTTGCCGCGTTCAACGCCCGCCTCGGCGCCAGGCGCATGCCGAGCCAAAGAACCACCGCCAGTACGGCGCCGGCAATCGCGCCATTCACCAGTGCGGAAAGAACCGCGTTCATGAGTCCTCCTTGGCGATCCGCCGCCGCAATCGCTGGATCTCCGCGGTGGAGACCTTTTCGCGCTCGATCAGGTTCAGCATGAGCGCTTCCGCGGAGCCGTCAAAAAAGCGGCGCAGCAAATGGCCGACCGCCTTCTGCCGTTCGTCATCGCGGGCGACGGCCGGGCGGTAAATGAATGCCCGCCCTTCTTTGGTGTGCTTGAGATAGCCCTTCGTTTCCAGAATCCGAAGGGTGGTGAGAACGGTAGAGTACGCGACCGCCGGAGGCTTCGGCAGAGCCTCGACGACTTCGGTAACCGTCGCGCGGCCCTTCTCCCAGAGGATCTGCATCAGACGCAGTTCAGCATCGGTAAGATGCACGGAACGCTTGCGAGCCACGGATCGAGCGTAAAGCCGAAGCGTTCCGATGTCAACAGAAAAATTAATTCGTTAATAGTTAGCGGGCTCGCTTCGCTTGCCTGCGACCGGTCTGGAGACCGGTCGCTACTCTTGACAATAGTCGTTGCAACGAGTAAACTGTATACAGATGAAGCGCCCGCAACTGCCGGAAGAACTCGCCTACCTTGATCTGCTGCGCACCACGGGCTTGCTGTCGCGTCCTCTCGACCAGTTGCTCAAATCGGAGGATCTGTCGACGGCTCAGTATAATGTCCTACGAATCCTGCGAGGGTGCCCGGACGGTTTGACATGCGGCGAGATCGCGGCCCGCATGGTTTCGCGGGACCCTGATATTACGCGCCTGCTGGACCGTATGGAAAAGCGCAAACTCATCTCCCGCGCCCGGGACGATAGGGATCGGCGCGTCGTCCTAACCCGCATCACGCCGGAGGGTCTGGATCTGCTTTCACGGCTGGATTTGCCGGTCCGCGATACGCATCGCCGCCTTCTCGGCCATCTCGGTCCGGAGCGCCTGCGGGAGCTGAGCAGTCTCCTGGAAGCATGCCGCAAGCAGGTAAGCGGTTAATATCTCGATATCAAATATTTGTTGCAACGAAATTCGTCTTTACGCATCTAACCCAAGTGAAAGGAAAAAACCCGATGAGCACCACAGCCGACACGCTCTCAACCGCCACAACCTGGAACCTCGATCCGGTCCACTCCACCGCCGAGTTCAAGGTGAAACACATGATGATTTCCCACGTGAAGGGATACTTTACCGGACTCTCCGGCGTACTGACTCTGGACCCGTCCCACATCGAGAACTCGCGCGTGGAAGCTTCCATCGACGCGACCACCGTCAATACTCGCGAACCGCAGCGCGACACGCACCTCAAGAGCGCGGACTTCTTCGATGTGGAACAGTTTCCCACTCTGACGTTCCGTTCGAGCAGCATCAAGCGGACTGGCGACGATGAGCTGGAGATGACCGGGGAGCTTTCCATTCACGGCGTCACGCGCCCAGCCACTTTCAAAGTGGAAGGGCCCACGCCGGAGGGCAAAGACCCGTGGGGCAACACGCGAATCGGGCTCTCCGCTGTAACGAAAATCAATCGCAAAGATTTCGGCCTCACCTGGAATGCCGCTCTCGAGACGGGTGGTATCCTCGTCGGCGAAGATGTCACCATCTCGCTCGACCTGCAATTCGTGAAGGCCTGAAGGAGGTAGACGCAATGTCTCTTCGTCCCGTAAGACAAGTAATTCAAACCAAGCCCACGCTGGAAGGCGCAGGCGTGAAACTGCAGCGTGCGTTCGGTTTCGGCAAAACCAAGGACTTCGATCCATTTCTGCTGCTGGACGATTTCCGCAACGACAATCCGCACGATTATCTCGCCGGGTTTCCGTGGCACCCGCACCGCGGCATAGAGACGATCACGTACGTGCTCGCCGGATCGGTGGAGCACGGCGATAGCCTCGGGAACAAAGGCAAAATGACGGCGGGCGACGTGCAGTGGATGACCGCGGGCAGCGGCATTCTGCATCAGGAAATGCCCAAGGGCGACCCCGAGGGCCGCATGCACGGGTTCCAATTGTGGGCTAATCTGCCGGCATCCTTGAAGATGACGGATCCGCGCTATCAGGACATTCCCGCGAGCGCGATTCCCGAAATCACCGATGACGACGCGACGCGCGTGCGCGTGATCTCAGGCGAGTTCTGGGGCAAGCGCGGTCCGGTGGAAGGCGTAGCGGCGGACCCGAGCTATCTGGACATTTCGGTGGCGCCCAATCGCAAAAAGCGGCTGAAGGTGGAGACCACCCGCACCGCATTCGCTTACGTTTTCGCGGGCAGCGGCACGTTCCGCGATTCGTCCGATCCGCAGGCGGTGCTCACGGAATCGGCGGTGGATCCGAATGCCGCGCCCAAGTACGATGCCGCCAATCACTCGCTGGTGCTCTTCGATCGCGGCGATGAGATTGTGGTGCAGGCGGGGCCGGAAGGCATCCGCTTTCTTCTGGTGTCCGGCAAGCCGCTGGAAGAGCCGGTGGCGTGGTACGGTCCGATCGTGATGAACACGCAGGACCAGCTTCGCCAGGCGATGAGTGAGCTCGAAGACGGCACGTTCATCAAGCACCGGTGACAGCCGGTATGGCGGCGGTCTACAGGCCGGGGAAGGGCGAGCTGTTTGGCGCCTGGAACCGGTCTGGGGACGGCTGTTGCGTGCGCGCTCGCGCTAAAATCACGGCGATGGCATGCAATCCCGAAGTGCTCAAACAGGTCCCTCTCTTCGCGCTGCTCGACGATGAAGAGTCCGCCGTTCTTGCCGGACAGGTGGAAATGCGGACCTTCGCTCCGCGCCAGCGCATTTACAAGATCGGCGATGAGGGCGGCCGCGCCTATGTCCTGGTCTCCGGCAGCATCAGCGTCACGACCGTGGATGAAGACCAGCAGGAAGTCAGGGTGGACGAGCCCGCGCCCGGCGAGTTCTTCGGTTTCGCATCCATGCTGGACGGCACGCCGCACCAGACCAGCGCCACCGCGCTCGATTCGAGCGTCTGCATCGAAGTGGACCGCCACGATATTTCGGTGCTGCTGGAGCGCAAGCCGCTCGCCGGAATGGATATGCTCGCGGTGCTCGGGCGCCAGTTCCACGCGGCGCAGCAGCTTGTGCGGCTGCGCGCCAGCCGCAACCCCAACGAAATTATCGAAGAGGAATCCACGTTCGGGGAGAGAATCGCGGACGCGGTGGCGGGCTTCGGCGGCTCATGGACGTTCATCCTCACCTTCCTCGCCGGCCTGGCGTTTTACACAACTCTCAGTGCGCTTCTCGGGAAGAAAAGCTGGGACCCGTACCCGTTCATCCTGCTGAACCTGTTCCTCTCGATGCTCGCCGCCATTCAAGCGCCGGTGATCATGATGAGCCAGAACCGGCAGGACACCAAGGACCGGCTTCGCGGCGAACTGGATTACGACGTGAATCGGCGCGCCGCCGCGGAAATACAGGGTCTTGCGCGGCGCCTGAATCAGGTGGGCGATAAGGTTGGGGATATCGAAGAACTATTGCGCGACCTGAAAAAATGATTCACCGGCGGGGATCGAACGGTTCCCCGCGCGAATCCACCCACTCGCACGCGCCGGCAGGCTTCGTCCCGATTCGAATCGTGAGCTTCGCGCACCGCCGCTGGTTTCGCAGAAACGCCCCGAGCATGCGATCCGCTACGCGCGTATGCCGCTGCAGCCAGTCCGTGAGATAGTGCGTCAACCCGGCCGCGGCGCTCGCCTGGCCCAGGCCTACTGCCGGCGCAAACTGCCGGACCCGCCGCCGTGCGGAATCGTGCTGCTGTTTGTGCCACGCCAGCCCCGCGTAGCGAGCGGCGCGCATGAGGCGCTCTTCATGCGCGAAGTGGGCGGCCATGCTCGCGGCGAGTTGCTCCATCGCTTGGGGCGCTTCCGCCTCGCCTGCTTGAGTCAGCCGCGCGACGGCAGCGAAAATTTCCTTGTGCTCGTCATCGAGCTCTTCCACCCATACCGCATCGGATGCGGTCCACACCAGCCTGCGCATGGCCGCATCTTAACTCCATTGCGCGCCTCCCCACAGGCGTTGTATCGTTATCACCAATGTCCCGACTTCTTCTGTTGCTGATCGCCGCGGCGCCGTCGTTCGCCGCGACCCCTTGTCTGCAAGCCACCAGCGCGTGCACCGAATGGGTGGCCATCGCCGGCGGGCCTGCGCGCTCGATGATCTACCGCACGTATTCGCTGGATACCGCGAATCCGCAGATTACTCGCGCGCTGATCATGATCCACGGCACGAATCGCGATGCCGATAATTACTACCGCAACGCGCTCGCTTCGGCTTTCCTCGCCGGAGCGCTGGAAGACACGGTGGTGATCGCGCCGCGCATCGCATCGCACGACCGGGGCTGCAATGACACGCTCGCACCGAACGAGGTCAGCTACAGTTGCGGCGGCGATAGCTGGCGATCGGGCGGCACGTCGGCGAGCAACGACAAGATCACGAGCTTCGATTTCATCGACGAAGTGCTGCGCAAGCTTGCGGCGAGGAAGGCGTTCCCGAATCTCAAGCACATTGTGGTGGCGGGCCACTCCGCCGGAGGCCAGTTCGTCAATCGTTATGAGATGGCGAACCAGATCCACGAAACGCTCGGCGTGCCGGTCACTTACGTGGTGGCGAATCCTTCCAGCTACGCCTATCCCGATAACACGCGGCCCACGGCAGCCGACTGGCCTGTGAGCGCCGGAGCGCCGGGCTATTTCCCAACCGCCGAAAACGCTCGCGCGGCCGCGACGCCGGGTCCCGTCTTCCGGCCGTTCGGCGACGGGCGCAACTGCACGACGTACGACCAGTGGCCCTACGGCTTCGAACACCGTAGCGGGTACACCGCGCGCCTGAGCGACGATCAGCTCAAGAAGCAACTCGCATCGCGGCCAACTACTTACCTGGTGGGCGAGATCGACATTCTGCCGCTCGGGGGCTTTGATTCGTCGTGTGCCGCGATGGCGCAGGGTCCGACCCGGCTCGCCCGTGGAATCGCGTTCGCCAAGTTTGTGAGTTCGAAGCTGGGAGGTAGGGTGGAAGCCACTATCGTCCCCGAGTGCGGTCACAATGCCCGGTGCATGTTCACGGACGAGAAGTCGCTGCCGATTTTGTTTCCGAGGTAGGTGAGGCACAGTCGCGCTCCGCGCGACCCGACAGGAAGGATTCCTGTCGGCACGTGGCAACAGGAATCTTTCCTGTTGCGGGCGAGCGGAGCTCGCCTTCGACCGGTCTGGAGACCGGTCGGTACTGCGCGGTCCCAGAGCAGGGAATCGCGTTCGCCAGCTGTCGATTTTGTTTCCGAGGTAAGGCGGGCGAGCTTCGCTCGCCTTCGACCGGTCTGGAGACCGGTCGTTACCCGTTCAGGGGTGGGACCAGGGTTCGCAGGAACTCGTGGGCTACCTTGAAGCCGCGCTTGTATTGCTCGGTGAAATCGTGTCCGCCGCTTTGATACTGCGGATAGTAGAACGCGTCCTCGTTCTCGATATTCATCGCTCCGGCGTATCCGATCTCCGCCAGAACCGAGAAGAAGCCCTTCCAATCCACGCTGCCGTAGCCCGCCACGCGGAAGCGCCACCATCGCTGGCCGTTCACCGGCTGGATTCCGCCGCGCTTGACCAGGTGCCACAGAATCTCCGTATCCTTCAGATGCACGTCGTAAATCTTGTCGCCGAACTCGCGCGCGGCCGCCACCGGATCCATCATCTGCCACACCAGATGCGAGGGGTCGAACTGCAATCCGACATTCGTGCTCCCCTGAAACGCCGCGAACAGAGCCTCCCAGCCGACGGGACCGGTCGCGATGTTCGGTCCTCCGGCATACGGCTCCCAGAGAATTTTGACTTTATTTTTTTCCAGGGCAGGGAAATAAGTTCCGCTGTATACCTTGACGATCTCCGTTACCTGATCCTTCAAGGGCCGGCCCGGCAGAGTGCCGCTTTGGCCGCCGATGGCCGGAATCCCCATCTTGCCGCAAAGCTCGATGCACTTGAGCGTGTACTCGTTTTGCTTCTGCCGCTTGGCGGGATCGGGATCGACGTGATTACCGTCTACGGCGAGCGAGGAAACGACGATTCCCGCCGCCGCGATCCTATTCCTGATGCGGCCAATTTCGGCATCGTTCAACTGGTCCGGATCCAGCCGCAACTGGCAGCTTGTAAAGCCTTCTTTCTGAATAAAGTCGAGGTTGGAATCCGAGTACCACATCAACACGCCGAGCCTCGGCTTCCAGTTGGGAGGCCGGTTTCGCTGCGCCTGAGCCGCGGCCGCGGCTGAAATTGCGGTCAGAATACTTCGCCTGGAGACGGTCACGATCCTGACGATATCACAGGCTCACTGGCCGGGAAACTCTCAGGCCGTCGCCGTGTTGATAGCTCTAATGAGCTACGCCTCAAAAGTAACTGGTCATTCGATTGCTTCGCCAAGTAAGTAAGAATGCGGGCGCCATACATTTGCATTTACGGACTCTTCGTGTGTACGGCCGCGGTTGCGCAAACGGACACACCTTCGTATATACCCACGCCATCGCCCGAAGCGCCCGCTCCCATCCTTCCCGCGCCTGCGCCCGTCACCGTGCCTCTCAATGAAGAACGAATCCTGAAAGTGATTCCCGACTATCAGACTGTCGAGAACTCGCACCAGGAGATCGCTCCGATGAGCGCTCGCGAAAAATGGCATCTTGCGTTCCGCGAGGTTGTCGACCCTTTCAACGTGCTGAACGCGGCGGTCGGAGCCGCCATGTCTCAGGCGGGGAATGAGACTCCGAAATACGGCGAAGGCGGCCGCGCACTCGCCAAACGGTTCGGGGCATCGCTCGCCGATTTCAGCAGCCAGAGTTTTCTGGCGACCGGAGTCTTCGCCACCCTTCTGCATCAGGATCCGCGCTACTTCCGCGAGGGGCCGCCTTCGGGAATTTTCAAACGGACCGCGAAATCGCTGGAGCAAATTGTCGTGGCGCGTACGGATTCCGGCGCGCAGACGGTGAATGCCGCGAATTTCCTGGGAATGGCCGCCGGAATCGGGCTCTCTAATGTATACTACCCTTCTGCCAGCCGGACTGGGAGCGTTATGGCCAGCCGAATCACCACCTGCCTCACAAGCGACGTTCTCGGGAATCTGATGTCCGAATTCTGGCCCGACATTCAGAAAAAGTTCTTTCGCAAAAAATCTAAAAACTGATCCGCTCCGTATCATGAGCTCGAATCACCGGACCCTGAGCGGCCGGCTCACACGCTGTCGTGTAGCCGCCGCAATCGTTTTCGCCTGCATCTTCCCGCACACCGCCTCCGCCGCGGAACCGCCGAACGGCATCGCTCTCGAAGCGCGCCTTCTCACTCCCATATCCAGCTATACGGCGCGACGGAATAATGCGGTTACGGCCGTGGTCGCGACCTCCATCTGTGACGGCCGCGACGTGGTGATTCCCGCGGGCGCCGAACTCCACGGCGTCGTTAAGCGCGTGCACAGAGTGGGGATCGGTCTCATCCACGAGACCGCCGGCCTGCAACTTGCTTTCAACGAGCTCGATTATCTGGATGGCCGCCTGTACGCGGTCGCTTCGCGCATCACTGGCATTGACAATGCTCGCGAGCGCGTGGACGCGCGCGGTCGCATCCACGGTATTCGCGCTACGGCCACGATTTCCAACCGCGTCGGGGAGCGCCTCGCCTTCGCGGCGATGGGTCATCCCGTGTTCCTGTTGCCGTTGTTCGCCGCAGAGACGGGCCTGCTCCATTTTCCCGATCCCGAGATCGAGTTCAAGCGCGGCACTGTGATGCAAATGTCGGTGGAGGTTCCGACCGTGGCTCCCGGCGCGCAACCCTGCCCCATGCCGGTGCAATCTTCTCCCGAAGATGCCGCCGGCATGCAATCGATGGTGGACGCGCTCCCTTACTGGAGCGTTTCCAAGCGCCAGCCGCAGCCGATGGACCTGGTGAACCTCCTCATCGTGGGCAGCCGGGATGCGCTCGAGCGAGTGTTTCAAGCGGCCGGATGGATCGGCTCGCGGGAGAATTCGATGCGCGCCGGGGTGGCCGCCATTCGCGCCATCGCCGAAGAGCGGAGTTACTCCGATGCGCCCATGCGTACGCTGCTGCTGGACGGCCGGGATGCCGATTTCCGCATGCAGAAGAGCCTCGACACCTTTGAAAAGCGCGACCACCTGCGCATCTGGCGCCGCGATGACGAACTGGAGGGCCGGCCGGTTTGGGCCCTCGCTGCCACGCGCGATCTTTCCACCACGTTCGGCCTGCACCCGCTCGGCGTCACCCACAGAATCGAAGACGACGTGGATCTCGAGCGCGACAAGGTGGTCCGCGATCTGTACTTCACCGGCTGCGCGGATTCCGTCGACTACGTCCAGCGTCCCGAGCAGCTACGCGAAAACGGCCGCGATTATCGCAAGGGAATCTCGACCGATGCGCGCGTTGCCGTGGTCGCACTCAATGCGTGCACGCAGCCGCGGAACGACTTTGAAAGCGTCGTGCCGATGGTGCAGCCCGGTAAGGCGGTGCGCGTAATCCGCCGGATTCTACTCACCGCGCGGAATCACGTGATTCGCGACAACCTGATCTACCGCTCGGCGGACGCAGCGCGGCTCGGGTATCTGGCGGTCCGCGATCTGCACTGGCAGGCAGGTCAGGAACGGCGGGCGCGGGCGTTGGAAGCGGCTTCGCATTAAAGATTGCGGCTCGGCTCGCAGGCTCGCCTTTTCAGGTTTGCGACCGGTCTGGAGACCGGTCGTTACTGTCCGGCCTTCACGATTGCGGTGAGCAGGTTGGACGGCAAGTGGGTAGTGACGGTGTAACGACCGGGCTCCGGCCCGGTCGCTAGGCGAGCTTCGCTCGCCTCGGGCGCGCTCTGCGCGCCTGCAACCGGTCTGGAGACCGGTCGCTACTTCACGATTGGCGGTCTTCTTTTGTGCCAGTCCGTTAATCTTTGGAAGCGGTGCGCTGCGTCGATGACCACATGGTCGTTTCCTGCCCGACCGATGAACTGAATTCCGTAAGGCAGGTTCTCCGGACTGAAGCCGCAGGGTACGCTGAGCGCCGGAAGTCCGCAGAGGCTCGAGACGCCATCCGGCGCACGCTGGCTGTTGTCGGCGGGCGCGGGTTCGGGCGGCCGCGGTGTCGCAGGCCGCGGCTGAGCGGGGCGTGGACCCCGGACCAGCGGCTGAGCCGCGGTGTCGCTGCCCGCCGCCGCCAGAACATCGAACCGGCTGAAGAGGTCATCGACGCGTTTCTGCAAAATGGCTCGCACGCGCTGCACGCGCAGGTAATCGCTCGCGCTCAGCTCTTCGCTGATGTAGCCGTTGATCTGGCCCAGAGGATCGACGAGCTGCGCGCATGTGCCCGTGTGCACCATGGTTTCAAAGGCGGAGGCCGCTTCGATGAGGATGGTCAACTCGGCCGCATCCTCAAATGGCCCGTCGGGAAACGAGGCGTCGCCGATTTTCGCGCCGCCCTTTTCCATCGCGAGCAGGGCCGCGTCGATGGCCGATTCCAACCCGGGCGCCATGCGCGTCCACGCATTCGTCAGCTTGCCGATGCGCAGGGGCTTCGGCGAGGGCGAAGGCGTGTAATGGAAATCGTTGCCGATGACGGATAGCACAAGCCCGCAGCAATCCGCCGATCGCGCCATGGGCCCAAGTTTATCCATGGACCATGCGATCGCCATCGCGCCTTGCGTACTGACGCGTCCCAACGTGGGCCGCATTCCCGAGATGCCACACCACGTGGTGGGGCAGATGATGGAGCCGCGCGTATCGCTGCCGATGGCCCAGGGAACCATTCCGGCCGAGACTACCGCGCCCGAGCCGCTCGAAGAACCGCACGTCCAGCATTCCGGATTCCAGGGGTTTCGCGCAGGTCCGGTGAGGGAGGCGCTGCCGTTGCTGTAGCCCAGGCCTCCGGCGAGTTCGATCATGGCCGCTTTGCCGATGAGCACCGCGCCGGCGGCGTTCAGCTTATCCACGATGGCTGCGTTGTAATCGAATTGCCGGTCTTTGAAGGGAGGCGCGCCCCAGGTGGTGGGGTAACCTTTTACCGCAACCAGATCCTTCAGAGCGTACGGAATTCCGTGCAGCGGTCCGCGATAATGTCCGGCGGCGATCTCCTTTTCCGCCGCGTGCGCCTGCTGCAGAGCAAGGTCGGGAGTAAGATTCGCCCACGCATTGAATCGGGGACCCAGGTTTCGGCTGCGCTCGAGATAGCTTTCGGCGAGGGCAACGGGCGATAACGTGCGGCGGCGCATGCGGAGCCCGAGTTCGCGAACAGGGAGGTAGAGAATATCTTCGCTGAGCACGCTTATTCCCTGGCCCCTTTGGGATCCAGGCGGAGCTGGGTTGCCGGCGCATCGCCGTTTTCGAGGGGGAACTCGCGCATGCGCATCAACATGCGCTGGTGCCGCACCAGCACGCCGCGCGCCCGCGTTTTTTGATCTTCGGTCAGGCGGTCGCCGTATTTGCGAACCATATCGGTGAACTTGGCATCCACCTCGGACTGGTCCTGCGGCGGAAGCGGAGCCTGGTTGCCTCCGCGCCCCTGAGCGACGATCGCCGATGGACTCAGGGCAGTCGCCAAACCGGCGAACGCAGCGCGGCGGCCGAATTTGCGCCGCGAAATGGAATCCCTCTGCATGAGTGCCGTCCTTGCTGGAATTATACAATCCCGTTCATGTTGGGTCTTCAGCCGGGCGGCGTCTGCGCGGTGCGGAAGAGGTCACGCATCGTGAGCGACCGCGCCGCCGTTCGCGGCGTCAGCCCCTTGCTTCCCACGGAATGCGGGTCGGCGCCCTTCGCCAGCAGCAGCGCGGCGATGCCGGTTTGCCCGCAATTGACGGCACGCCGCAGCGGTGTTTCGCCAGCATTGTCGCGCGCTTCCAGGTTCGCGCCGCACGCCAGCAGAATCGCCGCGATTTCGAGATTCCCGCGCCGCGCGGCCATGTGCAGCGGCGTGCAATGCTTCACTCCGCCGCCGGCGTCGACTTGCGCGCCAGCGTCTATCAGCGCGCGTACAACATCGCCGCCGCCCGCGCACTCGTTCGCGGCAGAGTACAGAGGAGTATGGCCGCCATCGTCGTGGATGTTGGGATCGACGCCGCTGTTGAGGAGCGCGGTGACGACCGGCAGATTCCCCGCAGCGGCTGCCGCATGCAGCAGAGTGCGGCCGCTGTAGCGTTCATGCGCCAGATCGGGGTTCGCGAGCAGGAGCGTTTGAGCGTATTCAGCCATCGCCGCGTGGCCGCTTCCGATCAGGACTCCGGCGAAATGCGCGAACACCACACGACTGTTTGCAAAAAGCGAGCGGAGAAGCGGGCCCTCGACCATTTGAATCATGCTGGGCAAATCACCTGCCCGAACCGTGGCGACGAGCTCATCCAACGCACGCTGCTCCTCCCACCGGCGCTGCAACCGCCCGTGCATGCCGGCAGGGTCAGGCCTTGCCGAACCCGCATTCACAAGGTACGCGGATGCTTCCTCAAAGAGCTCCTTCAAGGCGGCTCGCATGGTTTCGTTCAACTCAACACTTTGGAGCGCGATGGTCATCTGTTTCATCCACGCGTCGCGCTCCTTCGGGCCGATCTGAAAGCGGTGATGAGATTCGCGGAGACTCAGCCAGAAACGGTGCTGCGTTTCGGCGGCCGGACCCCCGAGGAACTGCACCAGGAACGCCGCAAACGCCTCAATGGCGCATCGATGAGTCTTGCCGGGAAACAACGGACGCAGCACGGGGTCGTCATCCACACGGCCATAGAACGCGGCGGCGAGCTCAAAGCATTTCGCCGCACCTCCCATTGCTTCGAACAGATCAATGGGCACAGTTGTGTGGTTCCCGGCCATCACACAATTCTCGCCGAAGTGTATGTTGAAAGGGCATGGCCACCGTTGAGCTGCACCAAATCGACGACTACCGCTATCGCATAGACCGGGACGAGGCCGCGGGCATGCGCACGGATGTAGTGGTATACGCTAACCGGCGACTGATCGAGCAGATCCGCAAAGATCAGTCGCTGGTACAGGCCATGAATGTGGCGACGCTTCCCGGCATCGTCGGCCCGAGCCTGGCGATGCCGGACATTCATCAGGGCTACGGTTTTCCGATCGGCGGAGTGGCGGCGATCGATGCGGAAGATGGCGTGGTTTCGCCCGGCGGCGTCGGGTTCGACATCAACTGCGGGGTGCGCCTGGTGCGCACGAATCTCACGCAGTCCGACGTACGCCCGCGAATGAAGGCGCTGATAGACCAGGTGTTTCGCGACGTTCCCTGCGGCGCGGGCACGGCGGGGCGCGTTCCCTTGAAGCGCTCGCAGGTTGACGAGGTGTTGCGTGGCGGCGCGCGATGGATGGTGGAGAACGGCAATGGCAATTCGCGCGACGCCGAACTCGCCGAAGCGGGCGGCGCGCTTGAAGGGGCGCTGCCGAATAAAGTTTCCGATCGCGCCAAAGAGCGCGGGATGCCGCAACTGGCGACGCTCGGCAGCGGAAATCATTTTCTGGAAGTGCAGTTGGTCGAGGAAGTGCATGACGCCGAGGCAGCGGCCGCGATGAACATCCGTCGGGGCCAGGTAGTGGTGCTGATTCACTCCGGCTCGCGCGGGCTGGGGCATCAGGTGTGCACGGACTACGTCGCGTTGATGAACCGGGTGATGGCGAAGTACAAGATCACGCTTCCGGACCGGCAGCTCGCCTGCGCGCCGGCGGCCAGCGAGGAAGGGAAGAGCTACCTGGGAGCGATGGCTGCCGCCGCCAATTTCGCGTGGGCGAACCGGCAAGGCATCCTACATTTCCTGCGCGGCGCGTTCCAGCGCGTTTTCGGCGGGGATGCGCGACTCGATCTGATCTACGATGTCTGCCACAATATCGCCAAGCGCGAGACGTATCACGTGGAGGGGCGAAAGCGCGAAGTGCTGGTGCATCGCAAGGGCGCCACGCGCGCGTTTCCGCCGAACCACCGCGAGATTCCGCCGGAGTATCGCGCGATCGGGCAGCCCGTGTTCATTCCCGGCAGCATGGGAACTGCGTCCTGGGTTTTGGCCGGGCGGCAGGGCGCCATGGACGAAACGTTCGGCAGCGTTTGCCACGGAGCGGGGCGGCTGCTGAGCCGCACGGCGGTCCGCAAAGGCAAGGACGCGCGCGCCGAGCAGCGCAAACTCGAAGAACAGGGCATTCTCGTACGATCGGAATCGAAAGACGGAATCCTGGAAGAACTGCCGGAAGCGTACAAGGACGTCGACGAGGTAATTGAGGTGGTTCATAGGGCCGGACTCGCGGCCAAAGTGGCGCGTCTGCGTCCCATGGGCGTTATTAAGGGGTAGAGCGCTTGAATCGCCGCCCTGCTGCCGTCACAATGTAAGTTCATGGCGATTTCATTCTCCCCGACCAGCGAAGACGTCGATCGATACCGTACGTTCCGGGCGCTCAGCCGTAAACTGAATGAGACAATCGTCCGAACCATTCCAAAGCAGGCGTACGCCGAGATCGGCGAGGCCCTCGGCATCCGGCGCAATGGCGTACTGGTATTCGATACCGAGGACATGGTCGCCGTGCTGTCGGACTGCTGTCTTTACGATTGGTATAGAGACGGCAAGAATCAGGTCCGGCGATATGTGGAAACGCATCCGGCGGCGCCGGGAACGGACGAGAGCTATCTGTTCAACGCATGCCTGCGCGCGCAGTATCGGGTGCTCTGGACGGAGTCGGTAGTGCCGGGCGCGGGGCTTTACTGCCGCGATGGCTTCACGAAAGAAGAGCTGTTCCTGATGGACGTTGCTTTTAGCGAGTCAATGCCGCGCGAGCGGGTAGTTCTCGCTACCAGGACCCTGCCGCTGGGGGAGTATTGGATGGGCACGGGAGCGGCTCTCCCTCTCGATGCTGAAACCGACATCGTCGGCTCTCTGAAGCGCGTCCAGAAAGAATTTGGCGACTCGATCGAAGAGGCCGCGATCGTCCCGATTGCGATTGTCCGCGCATGTCTGGCCGCAGGAGCGGCGGAACGGATTGTCTACGCCGGTCCGCAACCGCCGGCAAAGCTGCGGCACGAGCCCCGCTGGCCTGGTTCCAAGCGGCGAAAGCGTAAGTGACGTTAGGGTCCGGGAGTGCAGGCGAGCTTCGCTCGCCGCAACAGGAAAGATTCCTGTTGCCACGGAAGGACGTGTAACGTGCGTGCGCTGCTTCACCGCAATTCCGGGCTGAAACGGGCATCATAACGGTATGGCCGAAGAACTTATTGCGGACGCAATCGAACAACAGAACTGGTTGGAGCCGGTGGAGACCGGTCTCCACGACGCGGTCACGAAGACTTACGTGGCAGCCGGACCCGCAGGGCAGAAGGTTAAGAACTTCCTGCACGGCACCTGGCTCGGCCATCCGCTGCACCCGGTGCTCACCGACATTCCTCTGGGCGCCTGGACAGCCACGCTGGTTCTCGATATTTGCGAGGCGGCCGGCGATAAGCGGTACGCCCCCGCCGCGGACTTGACGCTGAAGGTCGGTCTGGCCGGCGCCGTGGGCGCCGCACTCGCGGGCTTGACGGATTGGCAAGCTACGGATGGCGGAGCGCGCCGCGTCGGAGCTGTCCACGGAATCCTCAACGTCACGGCGGCGGCGTGTTATACAGCGTCGCTGATCGCGCGCAACGGACGCAACCGGCAAACCGGGCGGACGCTGGCGTGCATCGGCTACGCGATTGGAGCGGCTTCGGCGTGGCTGGGCGGCAATCTTGTTTACGCCAAGAAAATCGGTGTCAACCACACCACGGCGGAAGGCGCTCCGCAGGATTGGACGGCGGTGCTCGACGAAGCCGCGCTGCCCGAGGATCTGCCGCAGCGTGTACAGGTGAATGGTCTCAACATCCTGCTGGTACGGCGCGGTGGCACGGTCTACGCAATCAGCGAAACGTGTTCCCATTTGGGCGGTCCCCTATCGGAAGGAAAGCTTGACGGCGACAGCATCGAATGTCCGTGGCATGCCTCGCGGTTCTGCATCAAAGACGGGTCCGTGATCGATGGTCCGGCGACGCATCCGCAGCCGCGGTTCGATGCTCGCGTTGCGAATGGAAAAATCGAAATCAGAGCATTGCAAAATCGGCAAGCCTGATTCGGCGGAACACGAACTCGCGCGTTACAAAAGCAGCCGGAGAATGCACCACCACGGAAACCGGCGTCCCCAGCAACTCAAAGCGATCCAGTGCGTGCAGGTCCGGAGAAACGGCGAAAGGCGGCATGGCAGCTTCGCAAGGAACCAGCGGATAGAAGTTCCCGAGTGACGTCAGAACATCCATGCACTGCCGGACCTGAGGCGCCGCACATCGGATCGAATGCTCGAATTCGGTATTGACCAGCGTGCAGGAGCCTGGCCACACACTGTCCACGTCCTGCGCTCTCACAGTGGCGGAGCGGACAAACCAACCCATATCGATGCTTCCCGCGAGATCGGCCGCGGCATCCGAGTGAGCCGCGAACTCGCCGGCCGGCACATATACTCGCAGCCATCCGTGTCCGCCGAAGATGTCGTGCGCCCGGTTTAAGGCAAAGTCACCGCCGGGCATGCGCAAGCGCAAGGAACTCGTCAAGAGAACCGAATCGTCGGGCAAATCGCTCACGCGGATCGGAATTTCCACGGTCACAAAGCCGGAAGAGCGGCGTGTCATGTACTCGGGACACTTGGGGCCAGGGGCGAACTGAATCGAGAGTTGCGACCGCATCAGATGCCGCGGCGAGAACAGGCGCTGTACCGCAAATGCGGCACGTTCCGGCAGGAACCGCGCGCCGGTCAACGCCGTGAAAGCCGCAATGCCGATCAGCAGGCGGGCGGCGACGGTGTGCCGCGTCGTGTATTGCCAGTACACAACGGCGGCCACGCCGATCAGTATGACGGCACACGTGAAGCATTCGGCCACCCAGGAGAGTCCGTTGAATACCGGCACGCTGTGGCGGTCCGCGTAAAGCAACAACAGAAGCCCGGCGGCGAGCAAAAGCATCAGCATCGACAGTGCCGCATGCGAGAGATTCCGCGTGACACAGGCGATTGCCACGGCGGGTAGCACGAATAACACAGTGAACAGAACCTGCTTCCAGAGCAGCGCGGAAAGAAACCGGCCAGGTTCGATTCCGTTGTCCGCAAAGACCAGCAACTCACAGATCAGCAGAGGCACATTGATGAGCAGCAAAATCGCGAGCGCTTTGGCGGCGGCGATTTCGCGGCGCTTGAAGGGTCGCGTGAGCCAGTATGCGGTTTCGCCTACCAGAGATTCCTGCTGCATAAGCGCAATCACCAGGTTCCAGCACGCCAGCGTCGCAAGAAGCGGCGATAACTGCGCCAGCGATAAGGCTCCAAAAATTCCGCGCTCTTGCGGACTTAGGACCGCTATGTACATCAACGGCCAAATCAGCACGCCGTAAAGCCAAAGGCGCCGCAGGTCTTTGCGCAAGATCGGCCAGGTCCGCCTCATAGGTGTCATTCCATAACGTCCGTCAGGCGGACATCCTTGAGATCGACGTGCCGCTCAATGAACGCGGCAGGCTTGTAAATTACAATGCCCACATTGCTGATGGAAGGCCCCGCCGGGGTTCGTTCATAGTATTGAAGCGCCACCGGCCACGGTGAATACGGCAGGGGAGCAGTGTTGAACGGAACCAACATTTCCTGCGTATCGGTGCTGCGGGCGATCCATTGGCAGCGTCGCAGCAGCAGAAGGGAAGCGCGGGCCTGCGGCGTGACACAGGAGATGGAACCCTCGCCCTGAGTCGTGCACGCGCCCGGAAGCGCGGCGCTCAAGTCCGCCATGTCGTCCGGCGAAACAGTGGCGGCGCGCTCGAACCATTCCAGTTCCAGATTTCCCGTGAACTCTAACGGCCGGTTTGCCAGCGCGGGAAGAGTGTTCAGGGGAAGGGCGACGCGCAGCCAGCCGCGCTCGTCGATCACGTCGTGAAGAGCCACGACAATCGCCGCGGGACCGTGCGGCAGCGTGCGCAGTTTGCCCATCGCCAGCACGTTCGAACCGTTCGGCAGGCCGCTCACGATCACGGGAATCTCCAGTGAGGCGTGATTGGGAATGCTCCGCCGAAACATTAAAGGACACTTCCGGCCGGGGTCGAAGGTGATTGCGAGTTGGTTCTCCGGCAACCGCCGCGGCGACGCCGCGTTTTGGATTGCGGCCTGGGCTTCGCCGGGAAAGTAGCTCGTACCAAGCAGCGCGAGAGCGACGACGGCCGCGAACAGAACCGAAGCCGCCGCAACCTGCCGCTGCCGGTATTGGAACCGCACCACGACGGCCGACCCCAAAAGCAAAACCGCGGCAGCAACCCATACCGGAATCCAGTACCAGAACATGTCATTGAAGATGGCGGCCGCTCCCGCCAGGACGAAGAGAACCAGCATGGCGTGCGCCAGCTTTCGCGTGATACAAGCCAGGGCCATTCCGGGAACGACGAAATAGGCCGTGAACAAGACCGTCTTCGAGAGGAGGTCGCCGAAGAATCGCATAGGGGAAAGGCCGTGAGCCGCAAACACTATGGCTTGAAACACGAACACGGGAACGCAGACCAGCGCCAGGGCCGCGAGAACTTTAGCCGCCAGGATTCGCCGCCAGCCGAGCGGCCGGGTGAGCCAGTATTGACGATCTCCCACCAGGCGCTCGTCATGGATCAACGCCGTAAGGAAGACCCAGCAGGCGAACGTCGCCGCGACGGGAAGCATTTGCAGCGCGATGGATTGCGTGTCGAATCCGGCTTCCCCTTTCCCCCACACGGCCGCGAACAACAGGGCCCAAAGCACCACGAGATACATCCACAAATGGCGCAGATCTTTGCGCAGAATCGGCCACACCAGCCTCATACGGCCACCTTCTCCGAGCGGCTTTCCACTCCGCGACCGGCGCGCGCCAGGGCCACGAAGATCGCGCGCAAGGGCATCGCCTCAACGCCGATCTCCCGGTATGCGCCGAAAACTTCGCGATACTCAGCCCCGCCCGTGAAGGCCGAGTCCACCACGCGCAGAACACTGCCGGTTGCTTCGGCGCGCACCCACCGCTCCGGCAGGATGCGCGGCCGGGCGGCTTCGCCATCGAATGTCAGAGTCACTTCGCGAAAGCGCGCCGTCAGCGACTCCAGTTCCTCGCTGAACCGCAAACGGCCCGCTTCCAGATACCCGATGTGACTCGCGAAACTTTCGATCTCCGCCAGGTCGTGCGACGAGATCAGGATGGTTGTGCCTTCGGCGCGCGCCAGCAAGCCTTCGATGAATTCATCGCGCACGAGAGGGTCGAGTCCCGTGAAGGGCTCGTCGAGCACAATGAGTCCGGGCCGGTACGCCAGCGACGAAGCGAGCGCCGCTTTCATGCGCATGCCTCGCGAGAGATGCTTCAGCTTGCGATCCACAGGCAGATCGAATTGGCGCAGCAGCTCTGCTGCGAGCGCATCGTCCCACGTGGGGTAATAGGGCCGCAGGAAATTCAGGAAGTAGCCGACGGTCATCCAGTCCGGCATCTCCTGGTTCTCCGATACATACCCGATCTTCGCGAACTCCGCGGGACCGAGCCGCCGCGAATCGACGCCGATTACCTCGCTGCGTCCGGCGCTCGGCCGCACTATATTCATCAGCATTTTGATGGTGGTGGTTTTGCCCGCGCCGTTGGGCCCTACGAGCGCGAAGATGCTGCCCTCGGGAACCTCCATCGTGAGCCCGTCCACAGCGTCCGACCGCCGGAATCGCTTGGTCAAATCCCATGTGCAAATCGCGCCGTTCATCGCTTTCTCCGAGCTCCTTTCCCGTTCCCGTTCTGTGGTGCGTCCAGCCGCTCCCAATGCGTTTCCAAGGCCGCCATCACGTCCTCCAGCGGCATTCCGAGCTTCTTCGCTTCCACGACCAACTGCTCCACTTCGCTATCCAGCAGCCGCGCCCGCGCGGCCGGCGATGCATCCGGCGGGGCAGCCACAACGGTGCCCATTCCCGCGTGAACCTCAAGCAGCCCCTCGTTCAATAACTGCGTCACCACTTTGTGCGCGGTATTCGGATTGATCTTCAACTCCGTGCTGAGCGCGCGTACGGAAGGGAAGGGGTCGCCGCGCCGCAATTGTCCGGAGACGAGCGCCTTCTTTGCCGCATACACCACCTGCTCATAGAGCGATGCGCCGGGTTGGAAGGTGACGCGGAACGGAATCATAGAACCGCTCCGTGGCGGCCCATGTGATAATCCGGCAGCCGCAGGATCGCCCACCAGAAGCGGCGGCAATCCTTGCGAAACATCTGCCAGACCTGCGCTTGGAACGGCATCTCAGGTGTATTATGATGCGCAGTACACAGCCCGTCAAGAGAAAAGTTTCCCGGCGTCCGCGTTACAGTCAAAACATGGCCCTCGAAATCGGAGACACTGTCGGCGATTACCGGATCATCGGAGTGCTCGGCCGAGGGGGAATGGGCAAGGTTTACCGCGTACGCAGCCTGCTCACGGACCGCGATGAGGCAATGAAGATCGTGCTTCCCGACCGGGATGACGACCCCGCCGCGGCCGACCGTTTCCTGCGCGAAATTCGCGTTCACGCCAGCCTGCAGCACCCGAACATTGCGACTCTGCATACCGCGCTGCGCGTGGAGGGACGCATCGCGATGATTCTGGAACTCATCGAAGGCGCCAGTTTGGAAGACCTCATCCGCGCGTCCGCGCTGCCGATCGACGACACGGTCCATTACACGTTCCAGGTGCTCTCGGCACTCGGTTTCGCGCATGAACGCGGCGTGATTCATCGCGACATCAAGCCCGCCAATATCCTGATCGCGCGGGGTGGAGTCGCCAAGCTGACGGATTTCGGAATCGCCCGCGCGACCGGCGCTGCCCGCATCACAGGCACCGGTCTCGCCGTCGGCACACTCGCCTTCATGTCGCCCGAGCAGATCCGCAGCGGCCATGCCGACGAACGGTCGGACATCTACTCGCTAGGGCTCACTGTCTACGAAGCGCTGACCGGCCGGCGTGCGATGCAAGGCCCTACCGAGCACGCGATCATGGATGCGCAGCTCAACGAGATGCCCACGGACGCCGCGGTGGTCAATGCGAATGTGCCCGGGACGGTGTCCGCCGCTGTGATGCGCGCCATCGCGAAGGATCCCGCAAATCGTTTTCAGAGCGCGGCCGAGTTTCAGGGAGCGCTGCGCGGCCATCTGCCCGTGGATTTCGTTCCCACGAAAACCGTGCTCGCATCGGCGAGCCAGCCAGGCGCCGCCGAGCTCGCCGACCTGGAAGCGAGGCTCGCCAGATCCATAGGGCCGATCGCACGGCGGCTGGTGGCTGATGCCTCGCGCCGTCACACCACGCTGGCGGAGATTCAAGAGGCGCTGTCAACCGAAATTCAAGATCCGAAAGCGCGCGCCGAGTTTCTGCAGGGCACATCCACCTCAGCGCAGAAATTCGAAACCGCTGCCCTGGATCGACTGACCGAAGCAGTCGCGCCGTTCATCGGGCCGATTGCGAAAGTAGTGGTGGCGAGAGCGGCGAAAAAGGCGCACACGGTGGAAGAACTGCATCGGGCGCTGGCGGAGGAGATCGAGAACCCGAAAGATCGGGAGGCCTTCCGGAGACGGATAGCGCACTAACGTGCGGCGTTTCGAGCGCCTGCGAACGGCCGGTGCTTTCAGTTCTCCAACATTTTCATTGCTCGTTCCAGGCTTCTTCGCATGCGATTGAAGCTTCCGGCGAGGACGGCGATTTCGTCTTTTCCGGTGGCCGGCAGTTCCGGGATGTCCATCTTGCCGACGCTGATCTGGTCCGCCATTGCCGAGAGCCTTCGCAAGGGCCGCACCACGGCGAACAGCAGCGCTAAATCCAGCACGACCAAGCTGGCCAGAAACACTGCCGCGAGTTCCACCATGAGCGTGCGGAATGCCGCGTCCGCCATCTTGACCGGCACCGCCATGGGCACACTCACGATTTGCGCGCCAATGATTTCGTGCGGCTGCCAGCCGAAGCCGTTGTTGGAACCGTAGCGGCGGATCATGGCGACCGGCGCTTCTCGCGGCGTGCTGTGGCATTCCATGCACGGCGGGTCCGCCGCGATCGGCCGCGCCAGGTAAAGGCTGCGGCCCATCGGCGTGTCGCGCTCATTCACAATTTCTTTGAGCCCGCTGCGATTGCGGAACGTGTTGATGACATCCGCTTCCCAATCCACGGCGCGATCCCGCAGATTGGTGGGGTTCAGCGCAGCCTCTTTGTATGCGTAGTCCGGATAGTTCGCCCGCAGATAGTTGAAATCCTCTGTCGCCGCGAAGGCGGGCACCGTTTGCGGCAAAAAGCTCCGCTGGTGCTCCTGCTGGTTCACCAGCAGAGGTTTGATCTGTTTCGTCGTATAGTCGCGAGCGCTGCGCATGGCCTCCATCATCAGGCGCGCCTGACGCACTACGTCTTCCCGAGCCGAGTCCTGCAAAAAGTGATGCGATACTGCCGCGGTGATCGCGAGCCCTGCCCCGAACACCAGTCCCAGAATCAAATTGAATTTCCCTAAGAGTCTCATTGGTCTCCGATCGGAACCATCCGCGAATCGGTATGGAATTTCCGATAGTCGGAGTAAGTATAAACCACGTGCAGCCGCACGGTCGCCAGCATCAGTAGCTTTGCGCTCAATGTCACCTCATCGCGGGAATCCAGCCATGTTCCATCTTCGTGGCGCGATTGTTCGAACGTCCAATGCATGGTGCCGGTGGGCACCCGCAGCAGGAACTTCGCCACGGTCACGGGCGCAATGTTGTCACCCTCCCACCGTGCCCAGCGCGAATCCTGCCGGTCCACCCAAAGTCGAAAGTGAAAACGCGTAAGCACCTTCAGCATCCCGCAGCGAGGCGCCGCATCCGGCTTAGGTTGCGCGTCGATCATCCAGGCCGGCCGCCCATTCACCGCCGTCTCACCGGCCATGCGGAACGTGAAAACCTGCGTCATTTCGTTCTGACAGGCGAGCGTCTCAGCGTCGCTCTTTCGGCGTGCGTCCTCGCGTTTCGCGCGGTCCAGGGGCGTTTCGCGGCTTCGCTTCTCCACGGCTTTATCGAAGCGCGCCTGCTCGGCGCGGGCTTTGGCGCCGGTCAGCGGCTTGCCGTCTTTCTTCACCAGGCGAGCGTACTGCTGGTCGTAGAGATTCAGCACTTCGCGGGTTTCACTGCTTGAATCCGTCGGCTGGCCATGTATGTCCAGCTTCTGCTGCTCTTTCGTTTCGAGGTAAACGTAATCTCGCGCGGGCGCCATATCGAGCGACTCGTATTGCAAGCTGCGCCGGACGATCTCCGCCGCATCCGCGTCCCCCGCGGCAGGCGTCCCGGAAGCGGCGGATGAGGCCGGTATGGGTGCAATCGTGCCCGCAGTCCCCTCGATCCTCACCTGCATCGCGCGAAAATCCAGGGTCGTGGAGCGGCCTTGCGAGAGCAGATCCATGCCCAGCCAGCCATGCACAAACTCGCTGTCTTCGATCGGGGCTTGCGAAGACACTTCGGCGTCGCGCAGGATTGTTACCGCGCCGCCGATGCCAACAGTCACTTCGTCCGGAGGGACGGCTGCAAACTCGCGCACGAATCGCGGAAAGAACTCGGAATCGGGAGAGCCCGTGTCCAACCCGAGCGTCACACGGCGGCCGGCGATGGATGCCGCGGCCACGGGAAATCGCAGCCGCGCGAAGCACACATTCGCGCGTGCGAGATCCAGCGGCTCTCCCGGGAACCCGATCTCCAACGTGCCGTCCGAATTCCACCGCAGCGTCTCCAGCGCCAGCAGCACTGGCATGCCGAGAATGCCGCTCGCCGGACCGCCGCCGTCCGTCGTAATCGCAACCTGCACGTTGCGTAGATAATTGCCGACGATCAGGTCGTCAATCAGTGCCATCCCGGTCGCCTCTTCGCGGCCCTCAAATGTGGAGAGCGGAATCGAAGCCGGCCGGACGCGCAGTCCCAGGCGCCGCGCCTCCGACTGATTGACCGTGGAGATTTCCGAACCGGTGTCGACCAGGTAACTCGCCTCGATGCCATTCACCGTCACGGGAAGATACATGCCGCCGTCCCTCGCCGTGAACCTCACGCGCGAGAGTCCGCGAACGACGACGAGCTGATCGGGAAGCCCGTTCACCACGTCCAGCAGGCGGCGAGCCTCCGCGACCCGCAGGCGGGCGGTGGAGGAGCCGGGCCATTTGCGCAGAGCCGCGTCCAGCCGTGTCATGAACTGACGCGCCTCCCGCAGACGGCCGCTCATCATATACATGCGCTCGAGTGCGAGGCCCGCTTCGAGGGCCTGCATCGGATCCCCTCCGGCGCGCAGTACGCTGTTCAAGTCCCTTTCCGCGCGCGGCCAATTGTGGAACGCGGCCTCAACCATGCCGCGATAAAACGCGGGCGCTCGCGTGTCGCGGGTCACTGCATCGCGCAACGCGAACCATTCGTCGCTCTCGTATAGCGGCGCCACGCCCTGAGCGCGCACCATAGCCGCCATCGCGATGATCAACGCTGCCGCTCGCATTCCGTCCCGCCGCCAGTATACCGCCGCGCCAAAATGCCGAGTACAATATGAACCACTATGGCGGGCCCCACGCCCAGCGACAATCCGCTCGCACCGGGCCAGACGCTCGTTTCGCGTTTCCGCATCGTACGTCGCATCGCGCAGGGCGGCATGGGCGTAGTTTATGAGGCCTATGACGAAAAACTCGGCCGCCGCATCGCTCTCAAGTGCGCCCGCGCCGCGCATGCCGACCATCTCACGCCCGAGGTCCGGCTGGCCACGGAAGTAAATCATCCGAACATCTGCAAGATTCACGAGATCCACACAGCGGAAACGCCCGATGGACCCATCGACTTCTTCACGATGGAGTATCTGGAAGGGCCGACGCTCGCGCAGCAGCTTCGGCAAGCGCGTTTGCCGCGGGCGGAAGCAGAAACCATCGCGCGGCAGATTACCGCCGGCCTTGCCGAAGCCCACCTTCACGGCATCATACATGGCGACCTCAAGCCCGCGAACATAATTCTCACTCGCCTCACCGACGGAGCCCCGCGCGCCGTCATCACCGATTTCGGACTCGCCCGCCAGGCGCGCGCCGTCAGCAAAACGGGCGGAACCGCGGGGTACATGGCGCCCGAACTACGCGCCGGATTGCCGAACACGGTGGCTTCGGACATCTACGCGCTGGGCGTGGTTTTATACGAGCTCGCAACCGGCTATCGCCCCGACCAGAATGCCGCCATGCAGGCCAGTACGGTGAGCCTGAGCGCAACCGGGGCGGACGCGATGGAGCTTTCGGCTGCGCCGCGGTTGCGCAACCGCTGGGACAAAGTAGTTCGAGCCTGCCTGGCCGACGAGCCTGCGCGCCGTCCGCAAAGCGCGAATGCGGTGCTCAAAGCACTCGGACCTTCCGCGCTTCGCCGCCGGGCGCTGATCGCGGCAGCATCCATCGCGCTCGCCGCCGCCGCCGCTTTCGCCACTTACCGTCAGGCCACGGTGCCCGCGCAAAGCGCACGCCTCGCCCTGATGCCGATCGATGGCCAGCCGCAACTCACCGCGAAAACCGAAGAAGTCCTCAAGCTGGTGAAGGGAACACCGAAGGTGGCGTTTACGGTTTCGGCGAGCCGGCCTACACACCGCCTCGTCGTGACGCTGCAGCCGCATACGGCGGGCAAAGTTTCGCTCCACGCGACCGTGCGTGACTTGCAGCACTCCGGCGCCGCGCTGCTGGAATGGACCGCCTCTTATGAACCGTGGCAGCTCAAGTTCGCGCCGGTCGCTATCGCGGCCATCGCCACGCGCGCGCTTCATCTGCAGCCCCTTGCGGCATACACGTCCGCGCCGGCTGCGTATCAAGCGGGAGCGGCGCTGCTCCAGGACGATAGCAAGCTCGGCGAGGCCTTGGCCGATTTTCAGGCCGCGGCTGCGCAGGATGCCGATTCCGCGCTGCCATACGCGGGAATGGCCGAGGTTCAGGTGCGTCAGTTTTTTCTGACCAGCCAGGATATATGGAAGCAACAGGCGAAGGCTTCGCTCGAGCAGTCCGAGCTGCGGAATTCCGATGTCCTCGAAGTGCACCGCATCGCGGGACTCCTGGAATACGATCAGGCGGACCCGCAGGAATCGGTCGACCGTCTGATTCGCGCGACGGAGTTTTCGCCGCCCAACGGCACCGCCTGGCGGCGTCTGGGGAATACGTATTTTCAGATCGGCAAGCTGCCGCAAGCGCTGCAGGCGTACACCGAAGCCAGGCGTTACGCGCCGGCCGACATTCGCGTTTATCAGGACCTCGCCAATTATTACGCCGGCCGGGGCGACCTGCTGGAAGCCGCACGCAACCTGGAAATCGCGGTGAAACTGGCGCCCGATCGTGCCAATCTGCGCCGCGTACTGGCGGCGCGGTATCAGGATCTCGGCCGGTTTGCGGATGCCGAGGCGCAATTGAATATCGCGCTCGCGCATTCGCAGTCGGCGCCGCTGTACATTCAACTCGGCCACGTTCTGCTGTATCGCGAGCGGAATCGCGATGCTCTTCCGTTCCTCGAAAAGGGGGCGGCGCTGGACCCGGGCACTCCGTTCGCGTGGATCTATCTGGGGCTTGCGCTACAGTCCGACGGGCAAGCCTCAAAAGCGCGCCAGGCGTTCACGCGCGGAGTTTCCGCGGCGGAACATACCGTGATTCAATTTCCGCACTCGGGATACTATCACGCCGTTCTGGCGTACCTTTGCGCGCAGACCGCGGCAAACGGGCGCGCCGCGGTGGAGGTCGCGCAAGCCGTGCAGTTGAGCCCGAAACACAGCGATACGCTGTATTACGCCGCGCTGACATACGAGCGTCTCGGCGATCGCGAGAGCGCCCTCAATGTCCTCAAAACCGGTCCGCGATCGCTGCTCGAAGATCTCAACCGGTGGCCCGAAGCGAAGCAACTCGCCGCCAGCGATGGCTTCCGGCAACTCCTGGCGAAATAGCCCGCGATGGTTCGGCAATACTCCGGACAAAGTTCTTGACTTCAGCGGCGGTCCATGGTTGGATAGCGTGAAGTTCAAATTCGCACCACAGGAGAATCTATGGCGACAAAGAAAGCAGCGTCCAAGAACAGCGCTAAAAACACGCGAGGCGGCGCGGGCGGCGGCGGCGATATCGCGAGCGGCTCCGAGCAACAGGGCGGAGGCGGCACCGGCAAAAAGGGCGGCAGCGGCATCGGCATAAAGCGCGGCGGCGGGTCGAAAAATGCCGCTACCAAAAACAAACCCGGGACGAAGAAGAAAAAGTAATTCGCCATGGCCAACCTCACTCTTCGTGTGGAACGCCAGATGATGTCGGAATGGTGTTGGGCGGCGGTGTCGGTGTCCGTCGACCGGTTCTTCCGCCCCGACTCCACCCACACGCAATGTGAAATCGCCGGCCTGGTGTTGAAGAAAATTTGCTGTCCCGGGCAATTGAATGTTCAAACTGACGCATGCAATGTACCCGGCTTCCTGGGGAGCGTCTTCGGCAAGCTGCATCTCCTGGAGGGCGACCCCGGAGACAAGCCTCTGCCATTCGCCGACATCCAGAAAGAGATCGACGGCGGACGCCCCGTTTGCGTGCTGATTAAATGGTTGGAGAGCGACGGCAAGCCGGGCACGCGCGGCCACTTTATCGTCATTCAAGGCTATACGGTGACGCCCGCGCAAAAGCAGTTCGTCTCGATTGGGGATCCGCTCTACGGTTCCTCGAGCCTCGAATATGGTCAGTTTGCCGATCCGAAGGGCGGCTACCGGGACGGACGCGGTGTTTGGTCCTTCACGTACCTTACGGGCCGTGCTACGGGGGCTCAATAATGGCGCTCATTCTTGCCGGCGCCCCTGCCGGGACCTTCAGTGCGTACGCGATCGCGCTTCAGGACTTCGGACTGCCGGAGCCGCCGCAGGATGCGACGTTCTTCCTGCCGGTGCGCTCGCTCTGCCTCGAAGAGCTGGCGATGGCAGCCCCGCTTTCCGACGCCATTCCCGCCGGCGCCCGTTTCGTCGCCTCCTGGCCTAATGGCAGCGTCGCATCGTGCGAAATGAACGGGGACGAGTTGCGGAGCATCGTTCAGGGAGACGATGCGAGGATTCTCTTGAATGCGATGCATTTGGTGTTATCGCTCGACGCCGTCCGGCAGCGAGATTACGAGGTGTACCTGCTTTCGATGCCCGGAGCTCAACGCGAAGCGCTGTGCCTGGTTCCGGTGCAAGGCGGATCGACTCTCATTGCGCCGGTGGGTGAAGCGGACATACTGACCGAAGCTACCTTCATCCAGCAGAACGCCGCCATCGCCAGAAGGCGGCTTTCGCTTACTTGCAGCGAAAGGGTCTGTTCGTAGCGAAGTGGGTGGAGTAGCCGGGCGCGCTCCGCTCGCCTGCAACAGGAAAGATTCCTGTTGCCACGTGCCGACAGGAATCCTTCCTGTCGGGTCGCGCGGCGCGCGACCGGGCGAGCGCCGCTCGCCTGCAACCGGTCTGGAGACCGGTCGCTACTGATGTCCGCCTCGCAGTACCTCGCCTCCTCGCGCTTCTGTCAACTTCCCGTCCGCGATCTCCACTCGCCCGTTCACAATCACCCAATCGAAACCCGCCGAGTACTGATGCGGCTTCGCGTAGGTGGCGCGGTCTTCCACGCGCTCCGGATCGAACACCACCACGTCCGCCGCCATGCCTTCGCGCAGCAGTCCGCGATCTCGCATGCGGAATGTCTGCGCGGGCAGCGACGTCATTCGGCGGATGGCATCCGGCAGGCTCAGCACGCCCCGCACGCGCACATACTCCGCCAGCACGCGCGCATTGGTGCCGTAACTCCGCGGATGCGGACTTCCGCTGCCCATCTCGATCACGCTGCCGTCGCTCGCTACCGCCGTATTCGGATATCGCATGATGCGCTCGATATCCGCCTCGCTCATCAGTTGGTAAGTCATGGAAGCACCGCCGGCGTTCATCATGTCGAAGATAGTTTCGATCTGCCCGTCCACTCCCGCGGGCCGGCCTTTCATTGCGGCGATCTCCGGAATGGTCTTCCCTTCGTACGCGGGGGTAGATGGGAAGCGGGCTACCGTTGCGAACGCGTAATCCGGCGCGCCCATTTTCGCCAGATCCTCTTTCATCGCGGCGGCGATCTTCCGGCGCGTCGCCGGGTCGGCCAGCCGCTCTTTCACCTTGCCATCAGCCAGGGCCCACGCGGGTAGCCGTATGCCGAGATTGGTGGCGGCGCGATCGTAGGGATATTGGTCCGCCGTAACTTCTACGCCCTCGCGGCGAAACTTCTCGATGAGCCCCAACGATTGGTCGCTTGCTCCCCATACACTGGGGCGGTCGATCTTGAGGTGCGAGATCTCGACGGGCATCCCCGCGGCCTTGCCGACGTTTACGGCCTCGGTGATGGCGTCCAGTTCCGCGATGCCTTCATTGCGCATGTGGCTTGTATAAACGCCGCCGTGCGCTGCCGCGGATTTAGCGAGCGCTACAATCTCCGCCGTGTCCGCGTACGTCCCAGGCACATATTCGAGTCCGGTCGAAAAGCCGACGGCTCCATCGCGCATTGCCCGATCCACCAACGACTGCATTCGCCGGATCTCTTCCGCGCCGGCCTGCCGGTTTGCCGTGCCCATCACCTCGCGGCGCACGCTGTTGTGACCCACCAGCGACGCCACGTTGATGCCGAGCCCCAGCTTGGACAGCTTGTCGAACCATGCGGCAAGGTTTAACTCACTGGAGCCGCAGTTGCCCGTGATGACCGTGGTCACGCCGTCGCGCACGAAGTTTTCCGCGCGCGGACTCCGCTCGATGTTGCCCTCCACGTGGACATGCACGTCGATGAAGCCCGGAGTTACGACGCGATTGCGAGCGTCGATGGTCTGCGCCGCCGTCGCCGCGCTGAGGTCGCCAACCCAGGCGATCCGGCCGTTTTTGATGCCGACGTCCGCGCGGAACGCGGGATTGCCGCTGCCGTCGATCACCCGGCCGTTGCGAATCAGCAGGTCGTAATCGGCCCCCAGCGCAAGCAGGGGAAAGAGGCAGAGCAAGAGTCGCCGCATCCCCTTATGAGACCACAGGGCAGAGCGCTATTTTCCGCTCAGCACGATCTGGTTGCCTTCGGAATCCTTCATCATGGCGAAGACGCCCCACGGCTGAGTTTGCGGCGGACCCATGAATTCGACGCCGCGGGCCGTCAGCTCGTCATACGCCTTCTGTACGTCGCCGACCTCCCAGGAGGAGTTTAGAAATGAGCCGATGCGGTCTTCCTGCCCGGGCGGCGTGAACAGCACTACGCCGGTCTCCGCGCCGGGAACCTTTAGTTCGATCCATCGCTGGCCCGGCCCCATTTCCTGATCGGTAAGGATGCGGAAGTCGAGCTTCTCTGTGTAGAAGGCGAGCGCGCGATTCTGGTCGCGAACGGGAATACCGATGAACTTGATGCGCTTGATCATAGAGCCACAATCGCAGCAGAACCGGCCAAAATCAATACCGGGCGATCCGTTTACGTGCAGCCGCTGCTATAGTGATTGCTGCTATAGCAATGAAAATCGATCCCTACATTCTGGATACTCTCATGCGCGACCTGGTGGCCCACAGCCGCTCCAGCGCGGCGTTTCTCGTCTATCTTCAGCTTTACCGGCAGACGCACGGGGCAGGGCGCGAATCGGTGGCGATGAGCTACGCAGTGCTGGCGGAACTCATCGGACTTTCGAAGCGCTCGGTGCAGGATGCGCTGAGCCACCTGGTAGCGCGACGCCTGGTCCGCCGCCGCAAGCCGAAGCCGACGTCAGTGCCGGTCTACACGATCCTGACGCCTTGGCGGCGGTAGTTCCTGTAACCACTACTGCCCGAGATAGAGGACGTGGGCGTAAGTTCCGGTGCGCTCGTTGTAAGCGAGATAGTAGCCCGGGTGATCGGGATCGTCGTAGAGCACGATCGGGTCGGAGCTCCAAAGCCAGTCATTCACATAGGCGATGTCCGGGTCGGCGATCGAAAAATAGAAGCCGTTAAACCAGAACCGGCTCGGCCCGCCGCCAGCCAGCCTCCATACGTGCGACCGTCCGAGACCGCCCGCGAAGTGGCCATGTTCCCACGGCCGGTCCAAATGAAAGCGGACGTCGGCGCGACCCATATCGTGGCCAACCCAGCGATTTCCATCGACGTGAGGGGCCTCGGGATGCCCGGGGCGGTCGGAGAAGTGCGTCGCCGGAGCCCCGCCGTGCTCCTCTGGCCGTGCGCCGTGTTCTTCCTGGCGTGCGGCTGGAGCGGGCGCATTGTGTGCGGGCTCCGGTCCGCGCGCCGGCGGCTTGCTGGGCGTGTAGTGGGGCTGATCGTGCCCCCGCTGCTCGCCTCCCCGGCGGTCCTGGGCGGAGAGCGCGGTAGCGGCGAGCAGGAGGGGGATAGCGAAGATTGCGATTGCTTTCATACGCCCTTATTGTAGTGGGGTGGTAAATTCCAACGCAGGAATAAACGACGCGCTTCTTTTGTGCGAAACTGTACCTTTATGAGTTACACGTGCAGGAGCATACAGGCGCGAGCTGTTCCCACGCACGCCGAAATTGCGGTGCTGGCATATTCCTTCTGGGAAGCCGGCGGCCGCCTACACGGTAATGCCCTGGAACACTGGCTGCGTGCCGAGCGCGAGCTCTGGCGCGCTACCGTCAACAGCGAACGTTCCCGCCTGACGCCGCGTTACAGCGAAGCGCGCCGGCGCCCTTGACTTTAGTCTGCAAAGTAATTTAAAATTGCTTAATGACCATGCGATGGCTGCTGCCGATTGCCGCCGCGAGCATCTTCTGTTCGTGCAGCCGTGAGAATAACCTGTTGCTGGGCGAAGTGGAAAGCCAGGTGGGCAGCCACACCGTCCGCGTGACGGATTGTTACCGGACCAGCGTTCCGCCGCCCGAGCGGCTGGCCGATGAAAACGGCAAACCGTCCTGGCGTTATATGCCTTGTAAGGACGCGGATGTGCAGATTCGCGGTGGGGCGCTAACCGTCAACGGGCAAAGCTACGGCGCCATCGGCGATGGCGATTCCGTTTTGGTGGATCATAGACGCGTCTCGGTGCACAGCGTCGCAACAGCGCGTCGCAACCGGTAAGCCGCCCGATGCCTCCGGCGCGACCACATCATCAGCGATTCGAGTGCCAGGAAGAAAGTCACTGTATATAGTGTGTGGTCTAGAGCAGTCATGTCTGCCTCTCAACTTTATTGAACGCCGAAAAACGCCAGCGGCCTAGTGCTACCTGTACCCTAAGGGTACTAACCCATTGTTAACTTTGGTTATGATCGATTTGGTTCTTAACTTTCCGACTCGCGGGCCGCTCCCAGGTTCCCCAGAAAAGGGCGCAGGCGCTGCACTGCGAGCGTCCGTGTCTGCTGCGTGCCCATGTAGATGGCCAGTCCGCGATTGACTCTGCGCTCTACCTGTTGGCGGCGCCGGGACAGGAGCGAAAGCGGATGAGGATTTGTCGAGACCGTTTCGGTGTTGGTTTCCATAGAGGCTGTTCCGAAGACCATTAAACGGCAGATTTTGCCGGCCCGCGAGTGCCGGGCGTACCACGGGAGTACCGGAATTCCTACCGGGTTCAGGCCGGTTCTATATTAAAGTGGGTGCGAGGCCAGCCATGCTACCGCCGCGAATCTACGCCGCCGCCATTACGCCGCGCGGGAAGCAGTTCGAGATCGATTACGGCGCGGCCTTTGAGCTCATCGATTTTCTATGCAGGGCGGGCGTGCACGGAATCGCGCTCTTTACGACGGCGGGCGAGTATGGCGCGCTGCGCAGCGAAGACCGGTCGCGGCTTGTCTATCTTGCGGTGAAGCGCAGTCGCGTGCCACTGCTGGCGGGGGTGGGTTCCGCCACGCTGGACGATTCCGTTAAACTGGGCCGCGAGGCGCGCGATACCGGCGCCGCCGGGCTGCTGCTGCCTCCTCCGTATTTTTTCCACTACGAGCAGGACGATTTGCGGGAGTTCTGCGTCCAATTTGCAATGCAGGTGGAAGGCGTGCCCGTGTATCTGGTGAGGACGGCGGCATTGTGCGCCGATACGGCGGCCGCGCTGCTTGCCACCGGGCGGTTCGCGGGCGTTGTGGAAGAGGCAGGCGGCAGCTTCGGCTGGGCGAAGGGTCACGAGGTACTGGCTGGTGAGGACGGGGGACTGCGCCAGGGTCTGGACGGCGGCGCTTCCGGAGCTGTTTCCGCTGCCGCATGTGCGATTCCCGAACTCGTGCTGGCGCTCGCCGGCGGCGCGGCCGTGGATGAGCTGCTGCGCGAATTTCTCGATTGGATGAAGCGGGCGCCCTGGCCCGTGATGCTGAAGGCGGCGGTGCGCGGGCGCGGACTCAAAACGGGACCCGAAGGCGCGGCACTATCGGCCGAGCGCCTGCGAAGTGTAAGCGAATTCGCGGCGTGGTTCCATGGCTGGCTGCCCTCCGTCAAGGGGCTTTCGGCGCGGGCATGACTGGCACACTCGTGGCGGGATTGCTGGCAATTACCGCCGCCGCGGCACAAACCGCGGGTCCGCGCCTGGCGACTTTTCGCAGCTCGGCCGATGGCACCGAACAGCCGTACGCCTTATACGTTCCGCCCGCGTTCGATGCAGCCCGCCGCTGGCCGCTGGTGGTGAGCCTGCACGCCGAAGAAACGGACCACCGCATCAACTTGCGGCAGATTCTCGGCGCGCCCAGCCGCACCGGCGAGATGGCTCCCGCCGATATGCGCTACGGTCCCGCGCACGAAACTCCGTACTTTATCGTCAGCCCGCTGGCGCGCGGCACCATCGGTTACGAGGGCATCGCCGAACGCGATGTGTACGATGCCATCGCGGACGTAGAACGCCACTACCCCATCGACGAGGATCGCGTCTACCTGACCGGCATTTCGATGGGCGGCGGCGGCGCGCTGCGGCTTGCTCTCACGCGGCCGGACGTATGGGCCGCCGTCGCGCCGCTGTGTCCGGTGGAGGAGCCGGGTACGGAGGAGGCCATCGGGAACGCGCTCAATCTGCCCGTGCGCATCTATCACGGCGAGCAGGACCCGATTGTGCCCGCCGCATCCTCGCGCGCGCTACAGCGAAAACTCGTGGATGCGGGGGTTCCCGCGGAGTACATCGAATATCCGGGAGTGCGGCACAACGTCTGGGATTTCGCCTATCGCAACGGAGCGGTCTTCGACTGGTTCGCGCAATATCGCAGAAAGAGGAATCCCGAGCGCGTGCGCCTGACGACCTCCAGCTACCGCTACGGGTCGGCGTACTGGGTGCGTATCGACGGCCTCACGCCTGGCACACCGGCGACTCTGGATGCGCGGCGCACCAACATCGCGACGCGCAACTTAGATGCGTTCACCCTGACGCTGGAGAGGCCGGTGGCGATGGTGACGATCGATGGAGCGCCTCTGCGGAGCAAGCCGGCTGCGACACTTTCGTTCGAGCGCATCGCCGGCAAGTGGCGCAGCATTCCGGCTACAGCGGGCCGGCCGCACAGGGAAGGTCCGATTGCGGCGGCGTTCGCCGGACGCACGATCTTCGTCTACGGCAGTGCGGGGACGCGCACTCCCGGCGAGTTGGCGGACCGGCGAAAGCTCGCCGAACACGCGCGATTTCTGCCGGCGCAAGAGGTCCGGATGGATTCGGAGCTGAACCCGCAAGATGCCGCGAGCGCAAACCTGATTCTCTTCGGCACGAGCGAAACCAACCTCGCGATCGCGCGGCTTGCCGCTCAATTGCCGATGTCGCTGAATCCGGGTGCGGCGGATTACGGGCTGGTGTTTATCGCGGCCGCCGGCGACCGGTACGTGGTGGTCAATTCGGGTTTGCCATGGTGGACAGGAGCGGAAGACGCAGGGCGGGGAGGCGACCGTTTCGAGCCGCTGCCGCTGCGCGTGGCGAGCACGTTCGGCGATTACCTGTTGTTTCGCGGGAGCCTGCGGCAGGTGGTCGCGGAGGGCCGCTTCGACGCTTCCTGGCGAGTTCCCGCAGCGGCGATTGCTAAAATGAGCGCTTCGGGGACGGTAACGTTCCGCGAGTCTCCACGATGACACCTGAAGAGTTCCGCAAGTACGCGAACCAAGCCGTCGATTGGGCCGCTTCTTATTTCGAAAACCCTGCGCAGTATCCGGTGCTGCCGCGCGTGAAACCGGGAGAATTGACGGACGCGCTGCCCGCGAAGGGGCCGGAGCACGGCGAATCGATGGAGGCCATTCTCGCGGATTTCGAAAGTCTCGTGGTGCCTGCCACGACGCACTGGAACCATCCCGGTTTCATGGCGTACTTCGCCATTTCAGCGTCGCCGGAAGGCGTTATTGGCGACCTTCTGGCGGCGACGCTCAACGTGAACGGAATGCTCTGGAAGAGCTCGCCCTCGGTGGTGGAACTGGAGCAGGTGGTTCTGAAGTGGCTGCGCGCGTGGACCGGTCTGCCAGAAGACTGGTTCGGCTGCATTTACGATACGGCGAGCGTCAGCACGATGCACGCTCTGGCCGCCGCGCGGGAGGCCGCGGACCCGACGTGCCGCACCAAAGGCGCAGCACCCGGCCTGATCGTCTACACCAGCGAGCAGGCGCATTCGAGCGTCGAAAAGGGCGCGATGGCGCTTGGGATCGGTCAGGACAACGTGCGCAAGATTGGGGTGGATGATGAGTTCCGCATGCGCGCGGATGCGTTGGAACGCGCGATTGAAGCGGATCTCGCCGCTGGACTGCGGCCGTGCTGTGTCACCGCAACGGTCGGCACAACTTCGACCACCAGTGTCGACCCGGTGCCGGAGATCGCCGCGATTTGCCGGAGGCACAACATCTGGCTGCATGTCGACGCCGCCTACGCCGGGTCGGCCGCCGTTGCGGATGAGTTCCGGTGGACCATGGCGGGATGCGAACACGCCGATTCCATGACTACGAATCCGCATAAGTGGCTTCTCACGCCCGTGGATTGCAGCGTTTTCTATACCAGGCATCCGGACGTTTTGAAGAGGGCTTTCTCACTGGTTCCCGAATACCTGCAGACCGCCGGCGACCCTCGCGCTCTCAATCTCATGGATTACGGAGTGCCGCTGGGGCGCCGTTTTCGCGCGTTGAAGCTCTGGTTCGTGATGCGCAGTTACGGGCGACAGGGGCTCGCCGCGGTGATCCGGGAGCATGTGCGCCTCGCACAGGAATTCGCGAAATGGGTGGATGCCGATGCGCGTTTCGAACGTACCGCGCCTTCGCCGTTTTCGGTGGTGTGTTTCCGTTTCAAGGGCACGGAGGAGCAGAACAAAGCAGTACAGGAGCGCGTCAACGCGAGTGGCGAAATCTTCATTTCCGGCACCGTGCTGAAGGGACAGTTTAGCTTGCGCCTGGCAATCGGCAATCGCGCCACTACGGACGCTACCGTTCGGCGGGCGTGGGAGTTGATTTGCGCCGCGGCGGAGGGTGTCTGAGGGTGGGTTCGGGGCACGGGGATTGGAAGAATGCGGCTGCTGTTCTCGTCGCGATCCATTCGCCTTTCGATGCACCTTTTACCGCTACCTGACGGGTTCGTAAAGAAATCCGGCTGCTGTTCTCGTCGCGATCCATTCGCCTTTCGATGCACCTTTTACCGCTCCCTTACGGTCACGGCTCCGTTAGCGGCATCAACTACACACGGAGCCGTGACCGTGAGGGAGCGGTAAAAGGTGCCGGGGATACAGAAAACAATTCGAATTTTTCACAGACTCGCATCGAAAGAGAACTGACTGCGACTAGAACGGCTGGAAGCCGCGCTCCGCGCACGTCGAGCCGGCGCCACTAAGACGATCCGGCCGGCGAGTCGCCTACGCTGTTACTCAGGATTACGCTTACCGACCCGACTACATTCGTTCCGCCGCTGACTGTGAATGGCAATGTGAGCGAGAACTGCCCTCCATAGGCGGCCGCGGCGGCACTTTGGAACCAGGCCTGCGACCCTGGCCCGAGCGGCACCACTAACTGGGTAGTTACTAAGTTGCTACCGGCGGCGGGCTTGAAACTAATGGTCGCCTGAGTAAGTTCCCGTGTCGTGCTGATGCCTGCGATCTGAACCTGGAATCCGCCGTTGGTATCCACCATGCTCACGGATGCTACGGTGGGCACGGCCGGCAGCACCTGCGATTGCGCGGTTGCATCGGACTTAGGGAATGGCGACGCGCCGGCCTGCCACGACGCCACCGAGAGACTAATAGTCCCGGTGACGCTGCCCGATTGCAGCGCGAGCGGCGATGCAAACACGGCATGTGTTGAGTTCGCGGGAATCGTGAATGCCACGCTGCGTCCTCCGGTAGAGAATTGCACGGAAGGATCATCGGCGGGATTCGGTCCGGCGGGGTTGAACGTCAGCGTCAGGGTTCCGGTAATCGTTACGGGGTAAGGCGCCGACATGGACACGTCGATCGCCGGCTGCTGCAATGCCCCGAGGCTTGCCGGGAGTCCGCTAATTGTCAGCGAGGGCGCGGACGGCAGAGCCACGATGAGAGTCAATACTTTCGTCGCGGCAAGCTTGGCTGCGTCGGTAACCTGAATGGTGAAGTTGTAAGTGCCGGCAACGCCAGGCGTTCCGGAAAGCGTTCCGGTCGTGGCGTTCAACACAATACCCGCCGGCAGCGACCCTGACGCTACGGACCATGTGTAAGGCGCCGTGCCGCCGCTCGCGGCGAGCGTCAGCGTGTACGTCGCGCCGGCCGTGGCGCCGGGTAGCGCCGCGGCGGTCGAGATGGTAACGCCTTGCGACACCACGATGGTGAACTGCTTCTGCACCGATGCCGCCGCCGAATCCGCAACCATAAGGGTGAAGCCATAAGCTCCCGCCGCGGTGGGCGTACCTGTGACAGTGCCGAGTGCGGCATCGAGCGTCAGGCCGGGCGGCAGCGAGCCATTGGCGACGCTCCACGTGTACGGGGGCACGCCGCCGGTGGCCGCGATGGTTTGCCGATATGGCGAACCGGTTGTCCCCGGCGTAAGGATCGGGGCCGTCGTGATGGACATTGGCCCGGCAACGGTCAAAGTAAAATCCTTGGTGGCGCGGTTTGTGTTGCCGTCGGTCACCTGAACCGTAAAGGTAAAGTCGCCGGACGCGGTCGGTGTTCCGGAGATCTTACCCGCCGAAAATGTGAGCCCAGCCGGGAGCGCGCCGGCCGTCACGGCCCAAACGTAGGGATTGGTGCCGCCGGCTGGTTCAATCGTCACCGAGTAAGGAACGCCTACCGTGGCCGTAGGTAGAACCGGCGGGGTCGCGATGGTGACGCCGCTGGCGATCGAGACATTGTAAGTGCCCGAAACGGCAGCGCCCGACGAATCCTTCACCTGGACAGCGAAACTGAATGACCCAACCTGCGTGGGAGTGCCGGAAATAACTCCACTCGTAGCCGTAAGGCTGAGCCCTGTCGGGAGTGTACCGGTGGTGACGGCGTACTGCAAGGGAGCCACTGCGCCCGCGGCGAGGATGGTCGCGGTGTACGGACTTCCTGCCGATCCGGAGGGCAGGGAAGGCGCCGTATCCAGGCGTAGCGCGGAGCCCACCGAAATCGTGAACGGACCTTGCGCGTGGGCGCCCGCGGCATCGGAAACCTGCGCGGTGAAGGTGAAGCTGCCGGTGGTGGTTGGCGTACCTGAGACGTTGCCCGACGTTGACAGCGAGAGTCCCGACGGCAGTTCGCCGGATGCGATTGTCCACGTGTACGGTTGGACGCCGCCGGTCGCCGAGAGTGTCGCGGAGTAAGTTTCCGCGGTGCGCGCCTGTGGCAGGTCGCCGGCCGTAATCTGGATTTGCGCGGCGTTGACGGTCACGGTAAATTGCTTGCTGGCGGTAGCGCCGGCGGTATCGGTGACCAGAATTGTGAAGCCGAAGTTACCTGCCGTGGTCGGCGTTCCCGAGAGCGTGTTGCCGGAAAGTGCAACTCCCGGCGGAAGCGTGCCGCTGCTGACCGACCACGAATAGGCGCCCGTGCCGCCGCTTGCCGAAAACGTCTGAGCGTACGCAGCGCCGACCGATCCACCGGGCAGCGATGCCGTGGTGATCTGAATTTGAGCGGCGCTGACGGTAATGCTGAGTTGCTTCGATCCCGAAGAGCCAGTGGAATCCGCGGCTCTCACGGTAAACGTGCTTGTGCCTGCTTCGGTTGGAGTGCCGGAGATCGTGTTTCCACTGAGACTAAGTCCGGCGGGAAGCGTTCCGCTGCTGATGGACCAGGAGTAAGTGCCCGTGCCGCCAGTCGCGGAGAGCGTAGCTGAGTAAGGCAAAGCGGTAGTTCCACCGGCGAGTGACGAAGTAGTGACTTGCACTTGCGGAGGATTAGCGGTGATCGAGAGCTGTTTTGTGGCGGTCGCGCCCGAGCTATCGCTGACCTGCACGGTAAAAGTGCTGCTTCCCGCAGTCGTAGGAGTGCCGGAGATCGTACTCCCGCTGATACTCAATCCGGCTGGAAGCGTTCCGCTGCTTACCGACCAGGAGTAACCACCGGTGCCGCCGCTCGCCGATAAGGTGGCTGAGTATGGTGATCCGACCGTCGCAGAGGCCAGCGAAGTCGTCGTCACCTGTAACTGCGAGGCATTGACCGTAATGGAAAGCGGCTTCGTCGCCGTGGCTCCGGAGCTATCACTGACCTGGACCGTGAAATTGCTGGATCCCGCCGTCGTAGGAGTCCCGGAGATCGTACTTCCGCTGATGCTAAGTCCAGCCGGAAGCGTTCCGCTGCTTACAGACCAGGAGTAACCACCAGTGCCGCCGCTCGCCGATAAGGTGGCTGAGTAGGGCGATCCCACCGTCGCAGCGGCCAAAGAAGTCGTCGTCACCTGTAACTGCGAGGGGTTGACGGTAATGGAAAGCGGCTTCGTCGCCGTGGCTCCGGAGCTATCGCTGACCTGGACCGTGAAGTTACTGCCTCCCGCTGTCGTAGGAGTTCCGGAGATCGTACTCCCGCTGATACTCAATCCGGCGGGAAGCGTGCCGCTGCTTACCGACCAGGAGTAACCACCAGTGCCGCCGCTCGCCGATAAGGTGGCTGAATACGGTGATCCCACCGTGGCCGCGGCCAGCGAAGAGGTCGTCACCTGTAACTGCGAGGGATTGACTGTAATGGAAAGCGGCTTCGTCGCTGTGGCTCCGGAGCTATCGCTGACTTGGACCGTGAAGTTACTGCCTCCCGCTGTCGTAGGAGTCCCGGAGATCGTACTCCCGCTGATACTCAGTCCGGCGGGAAGCGTTCCGCTACTTACAGACCAGGAGTAACCACCAGTGCCGCCGCTCGCGGATAACGTGGCCGAGTATGGCGAGCCTACCGTCCCCGCGGCCAGCGAAGTGGTCGTCACCTGTAACTGCGAGGGATTGACCGTAATGGAAAGCGGCTTCGTCGCTGTGGTTCCGAAGCTATCGGTCACTTGGACCGTGAAGTTGCTAGCTCCCGCCGTCGTAGGAGTTCCGGTGATCGTACTCCCGCTGATAGTCAATCCAGCCGGAAGCGTGCCGCTGCTTACCGACCAGGAGTAACCACCGGTGCCGCCGCTCGCCGATAAGGTAGCTGAGTATGGCGAGCCTACCGTCCCCGTGGTCAGCGACGTCGTCGTCACCTGTAACTGCGAAGGATTCACCGTAATGGAAAGCGGCTTCGTCGCCGTGGTTCCGGAGCTATCGCTGACCTGGACCGTGAAGTTGCTAGGCCCCGCCGTCGTAGGAGTCCCGGAGATCGTATTCCCACTGAGACTTAATCCTGCGGGAAGCGTGCCGGTACTTACTGACCATGAGTAACCACCGGTGCCCCCGCTCGCGGATAAGGTGGCTGAATATGGCGTTCCCACTGTGCCGGCGGCCAGCGACGCCGTCGTCACTTGTAGCTGCGGAGGATTCACGGTGATCGAGAGTGCCTTCGTCGCCGTAACAGCGGCGCTGTCTACCGCTTCGACCGTGAAGTTCGAAGTTCCGGCGGCGGTTCCGGTGGAAATTGGCGTCCCGGAGATTGTATTGCCGCTCAAATTGAGCCCGGGCGGGAGAGCCCCGGTTCGGATAAACCATGAGTATGGCGGAGTTCCGCCGCTCGCGCTCAGCGTCTGCGAGTAAGGCACGCCCACCGTTGCGCTTGGCAGCGACCCCGTATTGATCACCAGAGGCGGCGCGTTAATGGTAATGCTGAGCGCCCGCGACGCCCTGCTTTGCACGCTATCCGTGACTGTGACTCCGATAGCGGCAGGTCCGGGTGTCGTCGGCGTTCCGGAAATCGTGTTGCCGCTCAGACTAAGTCCGGCAGGCAAGGTGGTTGCGCTCCACGTGTAGGGAGCCACTCCGCCGCTCGCCGAGAGCGTTGCCGAATAGGGTTTGCCGACGGTGCCATCCGGCAGCGATGCGGTGGTCACCTGCAGCGGCGCCGCGTTAACCGTGATGCTGAGAGGCTTCGACGCCGTGGCGTTCGCCGAGTCGGTCACCTGCGCGGTGAAGTTGGTTGTGCCCGGTGAGGTCGGGGTTCCTGAGATCGTATTGCCGCTGAGTGATAGTCCGGCCGGGAGCGCCGTGACGGTCCAGGTGTAGGGCGCCGTACCGCCGCTCGCTGCCAGCGTCGCTGAGTACGGCGACCCGGCCGTGCCCGCGGCCAGGGACGATGTATTTACCGTGAGCGGCGCAACTATTGTGATGGAAAGGTTCTGTGTATCGGTGTTGTTGGACGAGTCCTTCACTTGCGCCGTGAAGCCGCTCGGCCCCGCTGTTGTCGGGGTTCCCGTGATCGCGCCGCCTGTACTGAGATGCAATCCCGCTGGTAGCGCCCCGCCCGAGACCGTCCACGTGTATCCGCCGGTGCCTCCGGTGGCGGAGAGCGAGTCCGAGTACGCGGCGCCGACCGATCCGCTCGCCAACTGCTTCGTGGTGATATTCAGCGGCGCAATTACCGTCATGGTGATGGTAGGCGGAGTCGGATCGGATTGTCCGCGGCTGTCCGTCACTTTGAATGTGGCGTCGAACGAACCGGCCTGCGTCGGACTCCCGCTAATCGAGCCGCTGCTGGAGAGCGACAGGCCGGGAGGCAGTGTGCCGCTTGCCGACCATGTGAGCGGAGCGCGCCCGCCGCTCGCCGCAAGGGTGGCCGTGTACGGGTTTCCCACCGTGCCCTGCGGCAGACTTTTCGTGGTCGCGTTCGGAGCGGTCTGGGCGAAAGCGGCGCCGGCGAGGAGCGCGGCTGCCGCGAATTTCAGTTGTGTGGCGAACGTCATGTCGGGCTCCGGGGATCTCTAGTGAGGCGGACCGAAGACCGGTGAGCCTGGCGTAATCGTTGCGCCCGTAGACGGCGATCCCGCGGTGGATGCGGGCGGCTGCGACGCGCTGCTGCCGGAACTCCCGCCGTGCGATGCTGCCGCCACGCCGCCCGCGATGGCGCCTCCGGCAATCACGGCGATGATCGCGATGGTGGAGGTGTGAGATTTGCCCGCGGGCTCGGCGTTGGTCTGCTGAATAATCGCCGCCGCGTCTTCTCCGCGGTACGAGGCAGTCACGCGAATCCGGAACTGGCCTTCCAGTCGATTGGGTCGCAAGCCATGCGCCGCTGCCTTGCCATCCTCGCCCGTGGGAACCGTGAAACTCAGGCCGTTATCCTGAAACATCGCACTCGGTCCCGTCGCGGGCAGCAGAAAGGTTACGGCCGCGCCTGAAACCGGAGCGCCCGTCCGATCCACAACCTGCACTACCGGGTCATGCCCGCGATGCAGGCGAATGCTATTGATCGCCGCGTCCCCTTGCAGAACGCGAATTGTGATTGGGGTTTGGGTGAGAGCGAGTGCAGGTGTGAAGAATAAGACCCAAAACCGCAGCGCGTGGCGGCTCATTGTCTGTGTATACCGCACGCTTGGGCGCGGCGCTGTGCGAAACCGACCCTAACGCGCCGCGCGAGCGTTGAAATCCATGCGCCCGCCGGTGGAGTCTGGTAACTGACGTATGCGAACCCGATTGCGGTGGTGCACGGCGGCGGTATTCGGAGCGGTGATCGGGTGGATTATCGTGCAGGCTCCGGGTCGCGCGCTACAACTTCGCGCGAGCGCCGCAGCCCCCGGTCAAGTGCGAATCGAATGGGACGGCGACAGCTCTCCCGCGCGCCGTGCGTCGGGCGCCGTACTTGAGATCGAGGACGGTTCGGCGACGTACCGGCGGGCACTCACCAGCGACATCTTCCGCCGCAGCAGTTTCACCTACGCGCAACGCACCGGCGCAGTACGGATCCGGCTGCGTGTCCGCGAAGCCGATGGCGCGGTGGTGGAACAGGCCGTGCAGTTCGCCGGGACGCCTTCCGCGGAACCCACCCGCTATCTCGAGGTGGCGAGCACCGCACCACCGGTCGCGAAGCTGGTGCAGCGGCCCATGGAGCCGCCGCCTGTTCCGGCGCCACGGGCGGGAGCATCGGATCGAGTCGAGGCGCCGCCTGTACGACAACAGCAGCCGCCGCAGGATGCCGCGCCGGCTGTGCACCCGTTCGTGATGCGTGAAGTGCCGGCGCCGCAACAAGCCCCGGCGCAGATTGCGATGCTCGGCGCACCGCCGGTGGATGCCTCCATGCCGCATCTTCCCTCGACGCAGTTGCTGCCCATCGCGCCGACGAAGCCGCAGCTCTACGCGGGTCCGCGCGCGGGCCGCCTGATCTGGACGGGGTCGCTCGGCCGCCGCGGCGTAGTGGAGATCGAAGGGGGCCACGCGAGTGTCGGCGAACTGGCGGGCTCATTACCCGGCGTGCCGGTGAAGGTGCGCGTGCAACCCGCCGAGTTCGGGACGGGCGGATTGATGGTGTATACCGGCGATGCGGGAGCGAACGGCCACGTGGAGCAGGCCAGCGACCGGAACGGCTGGAATGCCGCGCAATTCGAATGGAACCCCCAGCGCGCCAGTGAACTGGTGGTGCTGGAAGCGCCGAATGCCTCGAACGATTTTCGCCGCCTCGCGCTGCGCAGCGATGCGCGCCGCTGCACCGTAATTGTGGTTGACTGGAGCGTGCCATAGCGCACGCTGTACCATAAAAGAGTGAAGCTTTCCCGTATTTGCTATGTACTCGCGTGCGGCGCGCTATTGGCGCAGCAGGCCGGCAACCCCACGGCCGTCGCGCGCAAAGCGCTCGATTTGCTGCTGGGCCAAAAATTCGCGGACCTGGAGCAGATGTTCACGCCCGCTTATAAAACCCCTCAGATGCACGAAGGCCTGACCAAGTTAGGCACGCAGATTCAGTCTTGGGGCGAAGTCAAAAGTGTGGGCCAGCCCGCCGTGCAAGCCATGGGTCCGGTGAACGTGGTGACGTTCCCCGTGGAGTTCGCCACGCGCAATATTGACGTGCGCATCAGCGTCAACGCCAACGGCCAGATCGGCGTGCCGCTGCTGACGCCCGGACAGACGCCGTGGCAGCCTCCTTCCTACGTGAAAGCCGATTCTTTCCATGAGAAGCAGGTAACCATCGGCGACGAATGGAAGCTGCCGGGCACGCTCTCTCTTCCGAACGGAACCGGTCCGTTCCCCGCCGTGCTGCTGGTTCATGGAGCCGGTCCGAACGATCGCGATGAAACCGTCGGCGCCACCAAGATTTTCCGCGATATCGCCGGCGGCCTCGCGTCGCGCGGCATCGCCGTGCTGCGCTATGAGAAGCGGACTCGCGTCTATAGCGCGAAAATGGGCGGCACTTCGTATACCGCCGATGACGAAGTGGTGGAAGATGCCGTAAGCGCGCTCGCGGTCCTGCGCTCGCAACCGGAAGTGGATAAGGGCAAGGTGTTTGTCGCCGGTCACGATTTGGGTGGGTATTTCGCGCCGCGGATCGCGTTCGAAGATGGCAAGGTGGCCGGTGTGATCATCATGGGGGCCAACGCGGTTTCGATTGAGGATCTGCTGGTGGAGCAGGCGGACGCGGCCAAGAACCTCAGCCCGCAGCAGAAGGCGGCGGTGAAGGCCGCAGCCGAAAAGGTGAAGAAACTCGAGGCGTCGGATGAGGATGGTCCCACCGTGCTCGGGTTGCCGGTTGCGTATTGGGTGGATCTGAAAGGGTATGACCCGATGGCAACGCTCAAAAAGATCGGCATTCCGGCGTTGGTGATTCAAGGGGAGCGCGATTTCCAGATTCAGATGAAGGATTTCAACGCCTGGAAGCAAGGCCTCGCCGGGAGCAAGAATGTGACCGCGCAGAGCTTCCCCACGCTGAATCACCTGTTCATTGCTGGTGAGGGCGAGAGCACCGAAGCGGAGTATCGCAAACCCGGCCACGTGGCCGTCGAGGTGATCGATCTGCTCACCAAGTTTGTGAAGCAGTAAGGCCGCGGCCGGCTGCCGTAGCCGCGAAGCTCCGTTACCACTCGACCGTCTTGCCCGGCTCGAGTTCCCAGACGTGCTTATCGGTCAGCTTCCGCAGTTGTTCCGGCGTGCCGGTAAGTGGCGGGAAGGTGCCGAAGTGCATCGGAATCACTTTGGGGGCGTTCAATAACTCGCATGCCACTGCCGCTTCGCGCGGGCTCATGGTGAACAGGTCGCCAATCGGCAAAAATGCCAGTTGCGGCTTATAGATTCGCTGGATAAGTTGCATGTCCATGAACACGTTGGTGTCGCCGGCGAAATATGCGGTCCGGCCATCGGGCAGGTGAAGCACATACCCGGCGGCCTCGCCGCCGTACACGATCTTGCCCTCGTCGAGAATCCCGCAACTGTGCACCGCGTGCACCATCGTCACGGTGAGGTCGCCCAGTTTTTGCGACCCGCCCTTATTCATGGCCTTGGTATTCTGCGCGCCCTTCGATTCCAGCCAGGTGGCCGTTTCGAAGATCGCGGCGATCTCCGGCTTGAACCTCCGGGCGAGCGGAAGTACATCGTGGATGTGATCGAAATGGCCGTGGGAAATGCAAATCGTGTCCACCCGGTCGATTTTGTGCGCGGCCGGATATTTCGGATTGCCATCTGTCCAGGGGTCCATCAGGATCGTCTGGCCCGAAGGTAAGCGGAATTGGAACGTGCCGTGGCCCAACCAGGTGATTTCCATGAAGATATGCTCCTCAAATTAAAAGATAAATGTCACCATCTCGCGTTCGGATAGTTCGCCCGAATGTGTTCATCTTTGGTTAGCAAAGGCGCAGCGCCGTTGGACTTGGCGTGGGCCACGATGATCCGGTCAAATGGGTCCCTTGTCCAGGTCTCACTAAGCGCCATATCCGCAATGGCGGGGAAGGGATGATCGCAGACGGTCAGGCCGATTTCAGCCCCGAGCTTTACCAGAATCTCCTGCGGCTTAACGATGATTCGCCCGATCTCGTACAAGTATTCAAGTTCCACAAGCGCCATCGGCGAAATCCGGACATCCGCCGCCTGGATTAACGAAAGCGCCTTTTTGGAGAACTTCGCCAAATTCGCCTCGTTCAGCCAGATGGCCACTTGAGTATCGATGTAGCAAATCAATCCCGAATCGCCTCTCTCATATTTGCGCCCAATCTTTTTCGATCTCAGTCCACATCTCGGCCTGGAGTTTCTTTCCGGCTGCTTTCTGCCGCTTCTCGGTCATTTTGGGGTTAGCAGTCTGCCGGGGTGTAAGGCGGTCAAGCTTGGACGGCGCACTGCCCCCGGGTATGACGAGACGAACCGTCGTGCCCTGATGCACAAATTCGACCGTTTCTCCAGCGATGACCCGTTCCACGAGCTTGAAAAGATTCTGGCGGAATTCCGTGATCGTCACCTTCATCGATTCATTTTAGATCAGAATGTACATTGGTGTAAACGAGAGTGTACATTCCCTGGCCGGCCCGCGCTCAGTGTCTGCTCACGCTCCTTGTTCGCGCTTTTGAATGGGCGGCAGAAGCCCTTTCACGGTCTCGCTCAATTTTGTGATGCCGAACGGCTTGTGCAGCAGTGTGAATCCCGGATTATTCTCGTCAAACGCTCCGGACATCAGCAGAACGCGCGTTTCCGGGCGCTCTTTCTGCATCCGCTTGCCCAACTGAATGCCGCTCATTCTGGGCATTCGGACGTCGGTCAAAAGCAAATGGATTTCACCGGGATAATCGCGCGAGAGATGCAGCGCATCATCGCCATTTTCAGCAGTAAGCGCAAAATAACCGTCGCGCTCCATGGTGACGCGGGCGATGTTCAGGATCAGGACGTCGTCATCCACGATCAAAATTACCGGCTGATCCGGCCGGTCCGGCAGGAGGTGGTGGGGGTTCTTCATGTGCGAACCCTCACGCCGCCTTGGACGAATTCGGCCTACCTCCCGTGATGGACCGCAGCTCATCCAGCATCGATTCAATTTCATCGTGCAGATGATTCGTGTCGGTCTTTGCGCAGTTCAGGATCTCTCCAATGTCCTTGAGTTCCTCTGCCGGTTGTGGAAGTGAGCGCTTCTCGGCCATGCCCTATAAATTGCAACCGAAATGCCAAAAAGAGCGCCGCCAGGCATCGTAATTCACAGTCAGAGTTGGACCGGCGGGGTGTGATGGCCAGCACCTAACTTCGCCCGGCGAATCGGAATTTACATCGGGAACACTCCGGTGCTGCCGCTCAACGCCTCTCAACGTGAGCGGCAACGCCATCGGCTCGGTTCAATTGTTGCTACAATCGGCCTGCCGAATGCCATTCGCTCTCGTTATAGAGGATGATTCCATCAGCGCCAGCGTCGTCGCTCACGTCCTCGAACGCAAAAGCTACACGACTCTCAGCACGGTGGACCCGAAAGAAGCCACCCGCCTCTGCCGCGAGTTCAAAATCGACGTCATCATCGCGGACCTTCTGCTTCATTCGCCTTTTTCAGGTACGGACGTGGCGCTGACGGTCCGCCGCGAATGCGAGCAAATCCCCGTGCTGTTTGTTTCGGGCACGCCGCTGGAAGGTTGGTCGGAATCCGACCTCTCGAACATCGAAGCCCTGCTGCCGGGCAGGGTCGAATTCCTCATGAAACCGTTTACGGCGGCCGACCTGTTGACCGCCGTCGCGAAGCTGCTCCACCGCTCGTACTCGGAACTCGATATCCGCTCGGCAGTTCAACTGGCGAAGAGTTTTCGCCAGGGCGCCTGAGGGTCAAAGTGCGCTAGACTCTTCCCGGTTTGCCCTTGCGCGCGGCTTTGTGAATCTGCTTCACCCATCGCTTATAGGTCTGCGCCGCCGCCACATCCGTCATGCGCTCATGATGCCGCGCTTCGGCCGCCAGTTTCCGATAGCTCTCCCACCGCTCGCGCGTGATGGACCCGTCTTCCAACGCGATCCGCACGGCGCATCCCGGCTCGCCGGCATGCGAGCAATCGCCGTACCGGCAGCCCTCCGCGGCGCTCCTGATTTCCGCGAATGTCTCGTCGACACTCCCGGCGCCCGCCCATAACTGTAGCTCGCGCATTCCGGGAGTATCGACGATCGCTCCTCCGCCAGGCAGCGGCGCCAGTTCGCGATGCGTGGTGGTGTGCCGCCCGGTTCCCGAATCGCGCGTCGCTCCGGTCCGCAGATGCTCGCGTCCCAGCAGCGCGTTCGCGATGCTCGATTTTCCCGCGCCTGACGATCCAAGCAGCGCCACCGTTCTTCCAAACGCCAGAAACTCGCGGAGCGCTTCGATGCCGCCCGCCTGCGTCGCGGATGTGACCACGATGGCCGCGCCGCCCGCCACCGCTTCGGTCTCGCGCACGCGCAGCGGCACGTCCTCGCAGACATCGGCTTTGTTGAGCACGATCACCGGGCGCGCACCGCTTTCCGCGGATAGGGTCAAGTAGCGCTCCATGCGCCGCGGGTTGAAATCGGAATCGAGTCCGGTCACCAGAAATACCACTTCGATGTTTGCAGCGATGGGCTGCTGCTGTTCCCTGCGTCCGGCGGCGCGCCGCGCAAAGCAGGTGGAGCGCGGCAGCACGGCCTCCACAATGGCCTGGTCTGTGCCAACCAGGCGCGCTGCAACCCAGTCGCCGGTCACGGGCATCTCGGCGGGGCAGGCGGAGCGGTGCCACAGTGCGCCCGAAGGCTCGGCCGCCACGTCTCCGGCGTCGGTGAACAGACGATATTGATCTCGATGAGCTTGCGCAACACGTCCCAGAATGAGGGCGCCGCGCAGCGCGGGAAGGTGCTGGAATGCATGGTGGACGCGCGAATCCGCACCCAGGGCTTGCAGGTTCATTTCAGACTGTCCTTAATTGGTGAGAGGGTGGGAGACACCACGCCTCAGGGCGTGGACCACAGGCCGGATTGGCTTAGCGGACAGTCATAGGCTGAACTGAGAATACCATTGAGCGGAACTGCTGCGCACGCCCCCGCGGCCTGTTTTCCCGCCGCCGTCCGAGTTCTGATAGCATCATCCCTAACGCTTATGAAAGCCCTTACCCGATTCGCCGGCTTGCTGGCTTGCGCATGCCTTCTTTGGTCCGCGGATTCCTACCAGAAACCGTCCAAAGTGGTGCTGGATCTGCTGAACGCACCCCCGACCCCGACCCTGAACGTCAGCCCGAATCACGCCTATGCGATTCAGGGCAGTCCCGTGCGCTACCCGCCGATTTCGGAGCTGTCTGCGCCCATGTACAGGCTGGCGGGCATTCGCATTAACCCGGCTACCAACGGGTTGCACAACGTTACCTTCAACACCGGCCTCAAGCTGGTGAAGATTCCGGAGGGCATTGAGGTGCCGCTCGCCGTTCCGGCGGGGGCGCGCGTGAGCACTGCGCGCTGGAGTCCCGATGGCAGCCACTTCGCTTTCACCAACACCACCGCGAACGCAATTGAGGTGTGGGTCGGCGAAACGGCCACTGGGCGCGTTCATAAGGTTCCCGGCCTGAAGCTGAATGAAGTGCTGGGGGCGGCTGCCGGCGGACGCGGCGGCGCTGCCGCGGGTGGCGCGCTGCAGTGGATGCCCGATGGCAAAAGCCTGCTGGTGCACGCGGTGCGAGCCAATCGCGGCGTTGAGCCTCCCGAGCCGAAAGTGCCGCTCGGTCCGCATGTGCAGGAAAGCCTCGGCGTCGGGCGCGGCGCTCGCACCTTCGAAGACATGCTGCAGAACCCGCACGATGAAGATCTGTTCGAGTATTACGGCACCGCGCAACTGGCGATCGCGGATATGACCACCGGTGAGCTTTCCCGCATCGGCAAGCCGGCGATTGTCGAATCGGCGCGCGTTTCTCCCGACGGCAAATACTTCATCGTTACCACCATCCACCGGCCGTTCTCGTATTCCTATCCGGCCCGGCAGTTTCCCAAGGAAATCGAAGTCTGGGACCGCACGGGCGCAGTCTTGAAAAAGGTGCAGAGCCTGCCGCTCGGCGGCGGTGGCCGCGGAGCCGGAGCCGGCGCGCTCACCGACGATGAGGAGAGCCAGCCCGCCAACGGTCCCCGCAACTTGCAGTGGCGTCCGCTCGAGCCCAGCACCTTGCTCTGGATCGAAGGCACGGGCGGCCCTGCGCGCGGCGGACGCAACGGCGCGGCGAATGCCGCTCCTGCGACTCCAGCCCACGACAAGGTGTTCGCGCAGAAAGCGCCCTTCAACAGCGCCGCGAGCGTCATCTTTGAGATCGGTAAGCGCCTGCCCGGGCTGCTGTTCACGCAGAAGGCTAACCTTGCCATCATCGATGCCGGCGGCGGTCGCGGTGGCGCCGGCGGCGGCGCGCCCGGCGCGAACGGACGCACTCCGCAAGCGGCCCTGCTGATCGATTTCGATCATCCCAAAGCCGAGCCGAAGAAGCTCTGGACGCGCACGCCCAATAGCCGCTATACCGATCCGGGCCGGCCGCTCGAAGAGACCACGCCCGACGGCGAGCGCGTCGTGAGGCTGGATGGAGATGCCGTTTTCCTGAGCGGCATGGGAGCGTCGGCGGCGGGCGACCATCCGTTCCTCAATCGCTACAATCTGGCGACCGGCGAAACCAAGCCGCTCTTCAAGTGCGATGACGACCATTACGAAGTGGTGGATGCGCTCCTCGATGCGCACGGCGACCGCCTGCTGACGCGGCGCGAGAGCCCCACTGAGCCGCCGAATTACTACGTGCGGGCCGGCGGCGCCTCGCTCAAGGCCATCACGCACTTTGCCGATCCGCAGCCGCTCATGCGCAAAGTCTCCAAGCAACTGGTCACATACAAGCGCGAGGACGGCGTGGACATGAGCTTCGTGCTCTACCTGCCGCCGGATTACAAGCCAGGCACGCGCCTGCCCACCGTGGTCTGGGCCTATCCGCGGGAATTCGAAGACGCGAGTTCGGCGGGGGAAGTGAGTGGGTCCACGAAGATGTTCACCACTGTCGGTGGTTACTCGGAGATCTTCTTTGCGCTCGAAGGGTATGCTGTTCTGGACAACGCGTCGATGCCGATCGTCGGCGACCGGCGCACGGTCAACGATCACTTCGTCGAGCAGGTGGTGATGGACGCGAAGGCGGCCATCGATAAAGCCGTGGAGATGGGAGTCACGGACCCGGCGCGCGTCGGCGTCGGCGGCCACAGCTACGGCGCGTTCATGACGGACAACCTGCTGGCACACTGCAACTTCTTCAAGGCCGGCATCGCGGAAAGCGGAGCGCCCAATCGCACGCTGACCCCGTTCGGCTTCCAGAACGAGCGTCGAACCATCTGGCAGGCGCAGGAGACATACCTGAAAATGTCGCCGTTCATGTACGCCGACAAAATCAAGACGCCGCTGCTGTTGATCCACGGAGAAATGGACGATAACGATGGAACGTTCCCCATTCAATCGGAGCGCATGTACGAAGCGGTCCGCGGAAATGGAGGAACCGTCCGTCTGGTCTTCCTGCCATACGAAGCACACGGGTATCGCGCCAAGGAAACCGTCGAAGATGTGCTCTGGGAGAAGTTCCAGTGGTTCGATAAGTACGTGAAGAACGCGACGCCCGCATCGGCCACCACCGCCGAACAACGCTAGATCGCCGCACGCCGCGGCGTTCAACACGTGCCGACAGGAATCCTGCCTGTCGGGTCGCGCGATGCGCGACTGGGCGAGCGGACGCTCGCCGCAACAGGAAGGATTCCTGTTGCCACCGAAGCCGTAACATAGAAATCGCTTGCTGGCTCCATCCAACTTTTGAATTGGACTTCGCCCCCGGCGGAGCCTATTCTGTGAGCAGGCAGTGCTGAAGCTGCGCTTAGCGCTCACCGTCTGACACCCCGGACCCAGGCCGTCCGATGTTTAGCAGTTCACTTTGAACACCGGAGGCTAACGGAGTGTCTTTACTGCTGCTCGATCGAGCAGAGCAGGGCGAAACTGTAATCCGGCCGCGCCCGGGGGAGCAGTACCGGTTCCACTTCGATATGTCGAAGTGCATTGGATGCCGTTGCTGCGAAGTGGCCTGCGCCGAGCAAAACGGCAACTCGCTCGACGTGAATTGGCGGCGCGTGGGCGAGATCGAGGGCGGAGCGTACCCGTTCACACAGCGGTTCTACCTTTCCATGGGTTGCAACCACTGTCTGGAACCTTCGTGTCTGAAGGGCTGTCCCGTCAACGCATATAACAAAGACGCCGTCACCGGTCTGGTGCTGCACAGCGCCAGCACATGCATAGGCTGTGGCTACTGCACGTGGAACTGCCCATACGGCGTGCCGCAGTATAACCCCGACCGCGGTGTAGTCGGCAAGTGCGACATGTGCTTCGGCCGGCTGCAGCAGGAGCGCACTCCAGCATGCGCCGCCGCCTGCCCCGAAACCGCCATCGAAATCGAGCTGGTCAATATTTCCGAATGGCGCGCCGACCATCAAGCGGCCAATGCTCCTGGACTTCCTTCCGCGGAGCAGACGCTTTCGACCACGCGCATCACCCTTCCCGCGAACATCTCCTCCGACCTGCGGCGGGCGGATTTCGACCGCGTCCGGCCGGAAGATCCGCACCTGCCGCTCGTGGGGATGCTCGTGCTGACACAGCTTTCCGCCGGCGCGTTTCTCGGCCTCGCGATTTTGAAACCGCAAGGTCCCGTCGCGGCCGCGGCGGCGCTCCTGGTGGCGTTCCTTTCGCTGGGCGCCTCGACGCTCCACTTGGGACGTCCCGTCTTTGCGTTTCGCGCGGTGCGTATGTGGAGACGGTCCTGGCTCAGCCGCGAGGTGCTGGCGTTCTCGCTGTTCGCAGCAGCAGCGGCGGCGTCCGTCGTCGCCCGGCCCATAACGTCTATTGCGGCGGCACTCGGATTCGCCGGAGTTACGGCGAGCGCCTTCATCTATCTGGTGCCCGCCCGCCCCGCGTGGAACAGCAAGAGCACGCTGGCCGATTTTTACCTGACGGCTCTGATGCTTGGTCCGCTGTTCCTCGCGACTCTCGGGGTTGCGGTTCCCGTGTTCCCCCTCGCGGCGGCATCGTCGCTGCAACTGCTCAACTGCGTTCTGAAGCTGATCGTGATGGCCGCCTCCGACGAATTCGAATTGCGCGCCAGCTCGCGGCTGCTCGCTCAGGATCTTCGCGCTGTCCTGTTGGCGCGGATCGCGCTGTTGATTGCGGGAGGCATTGTCCTGCCGCTGGCCGGGCACGCCGCCATCGGTTTCGGCGCGGCGCTCGCGGGCGAACTGCTGTCCCGATATCTCTTCTTCGTCTCGGTAGTGCCGCGAAATATGGCCGCGTCCTTCTTCCGCCGGGAGGCTGCGTGAACCTGAGCCGTCTGATCGGACTGGACACTCTCTCCGCGCAGTACGCTTACGCGGACGACCCGATGTTTGGACATACCGCGGCGTCCCGCGTCGCGGACCGTTGGACGCGCACCACGTGCGGTTACTGCTCTGTTGGTTGCGGCATGCTGCTGGGCACGCGAGATGGTCGCGCGGTAGCGGTTCGCGGAGATGCCGGTCATCCGGTGAATCGCGGGAAGCTCTGTCCAAAAGGATTATCGGAACACCACACTCTCTCCGCTCCCGGGCGCGCTCTCTATCCGATGCTCGAAGGCCGCCGGATCTCGTGGGATCGGGCGCTGGAGGAAATGGCCGCCCGTTTTCGATCCATTCAGCAGCGGCACGGCGCCAATTCGGTCGCGGTCATCGGTACCGGACAGCTTGTTACCGAAGAGTTCTACGCGCTGGGAAAGCTTGTGCAACTCGGGCTCGGCACCACGAACTTCGACGGCAACACCACGTTGTGCATGGCCAGCGCCGTGTCGGGTTACAAGCGCACGTTCGGCAGCGACGGACCTCCCGGATGTTATGACGACCTCGCCATTGCCGATTTCATTCTGCTGATCGGCGCCAACATCGCCGAGAACCATCCGATTCTGTGCCAGCGCCTGCTGGACAATCCGCGCACCACGCTGGTGGTTGCGGACCCGCGCAGGACCAAGACCGCGATGCTCGCCGACATCTACGTGCCCCTCAAACCGCGCTCCGATATCGCACTGTTGAACGCGATGGCGCACGTGCTGATCCGCGACGGCATGATCCACCGCGAGTACATTGCGGCGCATACCAGCGGCTTCGATGAATTGAAAGAGCACGTCGCAAAATTCACGCCGGAATATGCGGCGCGGATTGCGGGAGTCGATGCGGAGCTGATCGAGCGTCTTGCGATGCTGTACGGCCGTGCGAAGGCCGCGTTCATCGGCTGGACAATGGGCGTCAATCACTCGACGCAGGGCGCCGAAACCGTCAACGCGATCAACAATCTCGCATTGCTGACCGGGCAGATCGGCCGGGCCGGCGCGTCGCCGTTTTCGATCACCGGACAGTGCAACGCGATGGGCACGCGCGAGGCGGGGTTCACGTCCGGGCTCCCCGGCTATCGAAAATTCGAGAGCGCTTCCGATCGGGCGGAGCTTGCGGCTCTGTGGAACATCGATGCCTCGCGGATTCCATCCAAACGAGGCTTAGCCTATCCCGACATCATCGAGGCGGCACTTTCCAAACGCGTTCGCGGACTGTGGATAATCGCCACCAATCCGGTAGTCTCCTTTCCGAATCGCGACGTTCTCATTCAGGCGCTGCAGACACTCGAATTCCTGGTGGTTCAGGATGGATTTCATCCCACGCCGACGTCTGAACTGGCCCATCTGGTGCTCCCGGCGGCGATTTGGGGCGAGAAGGAGGGCACCTACACGAACTCCGAGCGGCGTGTCAGCAAGGTCAACGCCGCTGTGCAACCGCCGGGCGAGGCCAAGCCGGACTTCGACATTTTTCTGGCTCTTGCCGCGCAGCTTGGAGTTCGCGACGAGTTGTTCCGCGGCTGGAGCGGCCCGCGCGATGCGTTCGAGGAGTGGAAGCGCGTCTCCGAGGGGCGGATGTGCGACTACAGCGCGATGAGTTATGAATCGATTGAAGCGGCAGGCGGAATTCAGTGGGGCGGCCCGCGACTGTATGAAGACGGCCGCTTCCCCACCGAGGATGGCCGCGCGCGGTTCCACGCCATCGAATGGCAGCCCTTCCCGGAGCAGCCGAATCGGGAATATCCGTTCGTGCTGAACACCGGCCGCACGGTGGAACATTGGCATACGCGGACGAAGACGGGCCAGGTTCCGATTCTGCAAGGAATGTCTCCGCGAGCCTGGCTGGAGATGAATCCGCGGGATGCCCGCCGCCTGAAATTGAAGGCGCACGATCGCGTATCGCTCGAATCCGCGCGCAGCCGCGTGGAAAATATCGAGCTCCGGGTGACCGAGATCGTCGCCCCCGGCCAGGTCTTCATGCCCTTTCATTTCGCGGAGACGAATTCGAATATCGTCACGCAAAGCGCCTATGACCCGATCTCGCGCGAACCGAACTTCAAGCAGTGCGCGGTGAAAGTCACAAAAACCGAGTCCTCTGGAGCATCACGATGGAAGATCTTGTAGTCGTCGGAAACGGCATGGCCGGCATAGCCTGCCTGGAACAGATTCTCAAACACGGCCGGAAATTCAACGTGACCGTGTTTGGCGACGAGACCCATGTCAATTACAATCGCATCCTGCTCTCCAGTGTGCTCGCGGGCGAGCGGTCTACTGACGAAATTATTTTGAACCCGCTCGAGTGGTACCAGTCGAATGACATCAGTCTGCGCCTGGGAGTGCGAGTGGTGGATGTCGACCCGGAGAAGCAACTGGTCAAGGGCGATGACGGCTCTGTCGAGCGATATGACAGGCTGCTGCTCGCGACCGGCAGCCGTGCGTTCCTGCCGCCGATCAGCGAACTCGACAAGGAAAATGTCTTCACGTTTCGCAGCCTCGACGATACCAAGGCAATTCTCGGCGCGGCCGTTGCGGGAATGCAAGCCGTCGTGATCGGGGGCGGACTGCTGGGGCTGGAGGCGGCGCGCGGCTTACAGGTGCAGGGCTGCAAGGTGACGGTGGTGCACGTAATCGACACCTTGATGAACAATCAGCTCGATTTGACGGGCGGCGCATACCTCCGCGAAAAAATGGAGCAGATGGGCATACGCGTCCTGACGAGCCGCGTGACCACTCGCCTGCTCGGGGACGCCCGCGTCGAGGGGTTGGAGTTTGTGAGCGGGGATAAGTTGGAAGCCGATCTCGTGGTGATCGCCGCCGGCATCCGCCCGAATGCCGACCTGGGCCGCAAGGCAGGCGTAGCCGTCAACCGCGGCATCATCGTGAACGATTACATGGAGACATCCGACCCGCGCGTCTTCGCAGTGGGCGAATGCGTCGAGCATCGCGGGCAGATCTACGGGCTCGTGGCTCCGCTGCTGGAACAAGGCAAGGTGTTGGCGGCGACCATCACGGGCAACAAGGGCCCGGTATTCGAAGGCTGGACGCCCGCCGCCAAGCTCAAAGTCATGGGCGTGGAGGTGTTCTCAGCCGGCGACGTGCAGGAACAGGAAGACAGCCACGCCGTGCGCTACGAAGATCCCTCGCTCGGCATCTACAAAAAGCTCATCATTCGCGACAACCGGCTCACCGGCGTGGTGCTGGTCGGCGATTCGGCCGATAGCGGCCGGTATATGGAATGGCTGCGCACCAATGCCGACCTTCTGGTCCGCCGCCGCAACCTCTTGTTTCCCGACCCGGTCGCCGACAAAGGAGAAACCGTGGCCGAGATGCCCGATGGCGAAACCGTCTGCGGGTGTATGGGCGTTTCCAAAGCGCAGATTATCGCGGCTATTCACGAAAAGGGCGTCAATACGATGGCGCAGCTCAAGGAGTGCACCAAGGCGTCTACCGGCTGCGGAAGCTGCGCCGCAACATGCGACCGACTGCTCAAAGCAGTGGCGCCGGATTACGAAGAGGAGAGCCGGAAGCTGCTGTGCAAGTGCGTTCCTTTCACGCAGGAGAATCTCCGCGAGATCATCCGGTCGCAGCAACTGAAATCCGTGCAGCAGGTTCTGGATGTTTATGGCAACGGCGCCGGTTGCGCGGTTTGCAAACCCGCTCTTAGTTACCTTGTGGACGTGGTGTGGTGCGGCGGGCACGACGAGGATCGCTCGGCGCGGTTCATCAATGATCGCGTTCACGCCAACATCCAGAACGACGGCACTTTTTCGGTGGTGCCTCGCATGCGCGGCGGAGTTACGTCTCCCGCGGAGCTGCGGCGCATCGCGGACGTAGCCGAGAAGTACAACGTCCGTATGGTCAAAATCACCGGCAGCCAGCGCATCGATTTGCTCGGCGTGCGCAAGAGCGATCTGCCGAAGGTATGGGCGGACCTGGGCATGCCCTCCGGCCAGGCGTACACCAAGGGCGTGCGCATGGTGAAAACTTGCGTCGGCACGGAGTTCTGCCGCTTTGGCGTTCAGGACGCCATCAGTGCCGGGGTCGAGTTGGAGCGCCGTCTCGAGAATCTATATACGCCGCATAAGACCAAGCTCGGCGTTACGGGGTGCCCTCGCAATTGCGCCGAGGTGACGGTAAAAGATATAGGGCTGGTCGGTCAGGAAGGCAGTTGGCAGATCGTCGTCGGCGGCGCGGCCGGAAAACACGTGCGCAAGGCGGACTTGCTGATTACGGTGCAGACCACCGAAGAGGCGCTCGAAGGCGCCATGTTGTTCTTCCAGTATTATCGCGAGAACGCCAACTATCTCGAACGCGTGTACGACTTCATCGAGCGCGTCGGCATCGAAAAGGCGCGCAAAGAAACGGTATACGCACCCGCCGCGCAGAAAAAAGCGCTGCTCGCGCGGCTGCGGAAGTCGAAAGCGCTCTCGCGCGACGTCTGGACCGAACGGGAAGCGCCGGTCCATCCCACTCAGTTCGTGCAGATTCAAGCCTTGGAGGCGGTGATTCAATGAAGTGGATTCGCATGACGCAGGCCGAAAATATTCCGCTGCGCGAAGGGCGCGCCGTCGCGCTCGGCGACGGGGAGATCGCGATCTTTAACCTGGGCGACCGGTTCGTCGCGGTCGATAATGCCTGCCCGCATCGAGGCGGCCCGTTGTGCGACGGCATTGTTTCCGGCGCTTCCGTGACATGCCCACTGCACGGCTATCAGGTCTGTCTCGATACCGGAACCATTCTCCGGCCCGATGTCGCCATGCGGGTGAATACGTATCCGGTTCGTGTGGAAGACGGCATCGTCTCGGTGATGGTGGATGCCGCAGGCGAGAAGGCCGCATAATCCGCACGCGGCGGGGAAGGAGGCAACCAGTGTCCTTGCACGATTTCCGAAAGGCCGGGCATACGCCGACGCTCGCGGCGGCTTTTCTTTACTTCGACGTCAGCTTTATGGTTTGGGTGATTCTCGGTCCGCTCGGCCCGTTCATCGGCGAATCGTTGAAGCTCTCGGGGACGCAGAAGGGCTTTCTGACGGCGGTCCCGTTGCTTGGCGGCTCGTTCTTCCGGCCGATCCTCGGCTGGATGACGGAGCGGATCGGAGGGCGCCGCACCGGCCTGATCGGCTTGGCGGCCAGCATTGTTCCGCTCGCGATCGCCTGGCAGTTTGCGACCTCGTTTGCGCACTTTCTGGCGCTGGGCGTTCTACTGGGTGTCGCCGGCGCCAGCTTCGCGGCGGCGCTGCCCCTCGCCGGCGGTTGGTACCCGCCCGAGTATCAGGGAATCGTCATGGGGATAGCCGGCGCAGGCAATTCGGGCACGCTCCTCGCCACACTATTCGCTCCGCGGTTGGCTCAGGCTCTCGGCTGGCGCAGCGTTTTCGGCATCGCAATCATTCCCGTCGTCATCGTTTGGGCGCTCTTCTTCCTCATGGCGAAAGAGGCGCCAGGCGAGCGTACGGTCAAGCGGTGGACAGACTATTCGGCGATCCTGCGCGAAAAGGACACCGGGTGGTTTTGTTTCCTCTACAGCCTGACGTTCGGCGGCTTCGCCGGCCTGGCCACTTATTTGTCGATTTTCTTCCACGACCAGTACAACGTCAGCAAGGTGGCGGCGGGTGACCTCACGACCGTCGTTGTGCTCTTCGGCAGTTTTCTGCGGCCGGTAGGCGGACTGCTCGCCGATCGCTGGGGCGGCTACCGCATGTTGCTCTTCCTGCTCATCGGAGTCTCGCTTTGCCTCGCCGCAGTTGCCGCGCTGCCGGTGCTTCCATTGGCGGTTGTGATGCTGGTGCTTGCCATGGCGATGCTCGGCATGGGGAACGGTTCTGTATTTCAACTGGTGCCGCAGCGTTTCGCCGGACGCGTAGGGATCATGACAGGGATCATAGGCGCGGCGGGCGGTGTCGGCGGCTTCCTGCTCCCGTCGCTGCTGGGCACGATCAAAGATCGAACGGGGACCTTCGCGGCGGGATTTACGCTCTTCAGCGGATGTGTCCTCGGCGGAGCCTGTGCGCTTTTCTACCTGGGACGAGTGTGGCGGCAGAGTTGGAACGAGCAGGTCGCCATACGGGCGGGACTGCTGAGGCCGGGCGAGCGTAACGAAGGGATTCGCCGGTCGAGGGCCGCTTAACAGCCAGATTGGGAAGGAAAGGCGACATGCAATCCTCTTGCATGCCGCCCATTCGCGTTATATACTGAACCACATGGTTCAGTATTCGGGAGCCGTGCTCGATGCTTCCTTTGCCGCGCTCTCGGATGCCACCCGGCGCGGCGTTCTGGAACAACTCGGACGCGCGGACGCTTCGATCACAGACCTTGCTGAGAAGTTTCACATGACCCTGACGGGCATGAAGAAGCACGTCGGCATTCTGGAGCAGGCGGGGCTCGTTACCACGGAGAAGATCGGGCGTGTGCGGACCTGCAAGCTCGGCCTGCGCGGCATGGAGGAAGAGGCGGCATGGATCGAGAGCTACCGCCGGCGCTGGGCCGCGCGCTTCGACGAGTTGGACAAGCTTGTCGAGGAATTAAAACAAAAGGAGAAAGCCGATGGACGAAAGAAAAGACGGTGAAAAGTACGGCACGACAGTGGAACGGAAGTCGGACCGTGAGCTCGTGGTGACTCGCATGTTCAACGGTCCGGCGCATATCATCTACGATGCGTGGACCAAACCCGAACTGCTCAAGCGGTGGTGGGCTCCGAAGTCGTTTGGAATGTCCTTCCTTTCCTGCGAGGCCGATGTTCGTCCGGGAGGCACGTACCGTTTCGTGTTCAGTCACCCTTCCTCGGAGCAGCCTATGTCATTCTTTGGTAAGTACCGCGAGGTGATTCCGCACTCGCGTCTCGTCTGGACGAATGACGAAGGTGACGAAGCCGGGGCCATCACCACGGTGACGTTCGAAGAAAGAGGCGGCGAGACGCTCGTCATCGTACACGACCTCTATCCCTCAAAAAAAGCTCTCGACGATGCAATCGCCTCTGGGAGTACAAGTGGGGCGGGCGAACAGTTCAAGCAACTGGACCAGCTTCTCGTCACCCTCGGAGCGAGCGCGGAACGCTCATGAAGTCATCGATTGTCGGCTGCCGGCTGCCCGCCTGTCAGCGGGCGTTCGTGGGAATGCTGGCATCCGCGCCAACATAGATACACGCATCGGCGATCTGGCCGAGCGTGAGCGGACTTCCCTGAAATATGCTTCGGCATCCGCCGGAGCCGCGGCAGTTAAAGATTGTCCTGCCCATGAACTCCTCGGCCCTGAAGTCTCGAAATGGCGCACGCTGGAGCGGCACCAGCACCGGGCGGACCTGCGTCTTCAAAGCGCGATCGAACTTTCGATAGTCGGCATCGGGGCCCGCGGCGGCTCCTGGCGGAATTTGTACATGGCCGCCAAGTGGAATCACTGCTAGAGTTCGACCGGGGTTATCGATTTCCAGCATTCTTACGATTCCGATGTCTTGGCCCATGCTGGAAAGGTAATCCGCCGGCACCGTCCGATAGAAGTGCCCGGCGCCATAAATCACCAGGGCCTTGCCATGCTTCTGAAGCACCTGTTCCTTCAGAACGGAGACGGCGGCGGTCTCACGGCTTCGATTGTCTCCGGGGCCGGGATCACCGCCCAGGACACGAATGCGCCCATCGGCAGGCAGTCTCGAATTCACGTCGCGGACGGCGGCGAGGAATTCCGCGTACACGGGTTTGTCCCAGAGTCCGCCGGCGGCCTGGGTTGTGGTCTTCCAGACCTGCTCCAACTCGGTCCTGGATACGTTCTCGCCTCGAATATAGCGGTCAAGGGTCGGCTGCTCCGTGGTGCAGCCGAACTCCACTACGATGAAGCGTGCCTTTTTCGCGAAGTCGGGATGACGGACCACGGCGATTCGCAGATCGGTGTCCAGTCTCCACTGGTGAGTCTCGCCTAACGCGACAATGTCGACTTGATCGAACGCGGAAACCAGGGTCCGGGCGATCCCGTCGATTCCGGTGGACTCGTCGGGCAGGCGCACCTCCGCTCCTTGGGCAAGAAGACTAATGGCGGAAACGAAGAGGCCTAGCGAAGTCTTCATCTTGAACCGCCATCCCAGCCGATCGCCCTCATTCACCCCGCCAAGGTGAAATGTTCCCCCACTCCTTCAACTTTTCCGATGCCCAGGCCGCCGATTCCTTTGTATGACACACCGTGCAAGCGTTCGGGATTTTCAACTTCTCCGTCTCCGAAGGCCAGATGAATTTGAACGTGTGAGCTCTGACGTTCACATCCGCGATGGTCTGCTCGATTTTCGGCATGTGGCAGGAGATGCAGTCATTGCCCGCGCTCCCTGCCTGATGATGCGTGTGCGCCTCCACCGTCGAGCCGCGTGGACCGTTGGGCGATGTCGGTCCGTGGCACTCCAGGCACATGACGCTCGCCGGCTTGATCAGGTCCGCGTCGTTTTCCGTGCCGTGCACATCGTGGCAGCTATAGCAGCTAATGCCATGCGTGTACATCTGGCTCGTCACAAAATCATTGCCCTGCATCCGATTCTTGTGCGCCGTGCCGTCCGCAAAATGCGTAAAGCTCTGCTCGCCTAATTTGTGATCTTCCAGCTTCCAATAATCCTGCAGATGCTCTCCAACCACAAAGCCCACCGGCCAATCGTAATACCGTCCCGCCTGCGGATTCTTCAGCGGCTGACCCTGCGAGTGGCACTGAATGCAAACGTCCGCGGCGGCCACATAATTCAGCCGCGCCGGATTCACGATGTTCGCCCGCGAAGGCTTTGCGGCGTGCGCCGCGCCCGGACCGTGGCACTTCTCGCACCCGACGTTCCACTCCGTCACCGTCTTTGTCTGAATGTTGTAATTCACCGAGTGGCACCCGTCGCACAAAGGGCCCGTGGGCCGCTGCGCATTGTCGTTCGGATACACGGCAGTCCACCAATCCGTGCCCGGCGCCGCTTTGTAGGGCCGCCACATCGCATGCGTGACGTCCCACTGCGCATCCAGCGCATAGTAATCGTCACCGCGCTTCGTGATATAGCGCTGCTTCCACTTGCTCCCGTACACGAACGCGATGTCCGCCACCGTAAACTTCACCAGCGGATTGGGCTTCGATAAATCCGGAATGATGGCGTCGGGATGCGTCCTCGGGTCGCGGACTACATTCGCCATCCGCGTCTTGCTCCAGCGCGCATACAGTTGCGGGTGACAGGTCCGGCAAGCCGCCGACCCTGCATATCCGGAAGTCTGAGCGACGGCCGCCGTCCCGGCGAGCACCAACAATGCCAGCGTTTTCATATCCCGCTCCAGCATATCGCGGACTGGGCCCACGATACCGAAAGCGGACTTCGCCGTCTAAGCCCGCATGTGTAAATTCGCTTTTCTTGCCGCGGCGGCAGTCTCCCTTCTCGCTGCCGCGCCCGAACTTGCGCGGGACCTCATCAAGCGGGCGCTCGAAGCGCAGGGCGGCGCGGACCGCATACGGGCCATCGAACGCGTACGCTTCCAGGCCACCGGGTATCGCAACCTGTTGGAGCAGTCCGAGCGGCCCGAAGGTCCGTACATCGCCGAGTTTCAGAAGATCGACGAACTTCACGATGTGGCACACAGCCGTTTCCGCCGCAGTATCACGTCGCACATCGCCACGCAGCCCGAAAGCGTTTCCACGTTCCTGGTGAGCGACGGTGTAGCGGCGGCCGAATCCGAGGGCCGCAAGGTCGCCGGCTCCGCCAGCCAGCGCGATCAGGCTCTCGAAGCGCTCGCACTCGGTCCCGAGCGAATCCTGCTCACCGCGCTCAATGCGCCCGACATCCGGCTAGCCCGCGACGAAGTGCTGCAGAACGTCCCGCACCATGTGCTCGACTTTACCTGGTCCGGGTCGCCCGTCCGCGTTTTTCTGAACGCCGATACGCTGCTGCCCACGGCCGTCGAAACCAGCGGCGCCGCCGCACGCGCCGATTACTTCGCGTATCTCGGCGGCGGCACGCTGCGCACATACTGGAGCTTCTGGTGGCTCTCAAAAAGCGGTGTCCGTTACCCGCTGCAGTGGGACATGGAGTGGAACGGCTTGCCGGCGCACAAATTCCTCATCGACGACTTGAAGGTGAACCCGGCCGACAGCACCGATTGGTCCGTGACGCCGGAATTGAAGTCGCAGTTCGAATCCCGGCTCAAGGCCCCCGCTCCTCATCCGCAGCCGGGGCAGGAGATTGCGCCGGACATCGTTTTACTCCCCGGCTCCTGGATGGTGACGCTCGTCAAGCAGTCCGATGGAGTAGTCGTTCTCGACGCGCCGATCTCGCCCGGCTACTCGGCGCTGGCGATCGAGGAGGCGCAACGCCGCTGGCCCGGCGCCGCGATCAAAGCCGTCATCACCACATCCGACGCATGGCCGCACGTTGCCGGCTTACCTGAGTACGCCCGGCGGCACATTCCCATCTACGCTCTCGACGTCAATCGTGTGATCGTGACGCGAGTGCTCGGCGCGGGGCAGGTGAATTGGGTCGCCGGTCCCGTCAGTATCGGAGATGGCACCAATCGCCTCGACATTTACCCACTCCGCGGCGAGACCTCCGAGCGTCAGATGATGGTCTACTTTCCCGGGCATCGTCTGCTCTACGGAAGCGATGCGTTCCAGCGCGATCGAGACGGAACGTTTTTCAGTCCGCAGACCGTCTCCGAAGTGCTCGCCGCGGTCGAAAGAGAGAAGCTGACGCCCGAGACGTACTTCATGATGCACGTTGCGCCCGCGCCGTGGAAAGATCTGGCTCCGGCGATCCGCAAAGCCGCCGAGACCGATAGTCCAACGGCAAAATAGCCGCCGCCTGAACGTGCCGACAGGAATCCTTCCTGTCGGGCCGCGCGGAGCGCGGCTGTGGCGACGCGGTCGCGCTACCGCGTGCAGTACGCTAGCATATTTCTTTACCACCAAGGAGACCCTCATGCGCGTCAACAAGACGCGGGAAAAATTGTCCCGCGGAGAAACTGTTTTCGGAAGCGGGCTGCAATGCTACCGGTCGGCGGAAATTCCCCGTGCCTTCGCGGCCGCCGGTTTCGACTACGTCTTCATCGATATGGAGCACGGCTCCTTTGACCTGGAAACCGTGCAGGACATGATCGCGGCCGCGAACGGAGCGGGCATTACCCCCATCGTGCGCGTCGGCGAAATCTTGTATTCCCTCATCGCCCGCCTCCTCGATTCCGGCGCGCAAGGCATCATTCTGCCGCGCGTCGAAGATCCCCGGATTCTGGAAGAAGCGATCTCCTGGATGCGCTTTCCGCCCGTCGGCAAGCGCGGCTATGGCGTCAACGTGACCATGGTCGATTACGAAGGCCGCAGCTTCCCGGAAATCATCGAGCACCAGAACCGCAACACGCTCGCGGTCTGCCAGTTCGAAACCAAACTCGCCATGGAGCGAGCCGATGAGTTGCTCAGCGTGAAAGGCCTCGATATCGTCATGGTGGGACCGGCCGATCTCTCGATCGCGCTCGGCGTTCCCGGCGAGTTCGATCACCCCCTGTTGGTCTCCACCGTCGAGCGCCTCGTCGAAAAGTGCAACCAGCACGGTGTCGTGCCCGGCATACAGACCCGCAGCGTGGCGATGAGCAAGTTCTGGGCGGAACGCGGCATGCGTTTCGTGGGCGCCGGCGCGGAGCATGGACTGCTGCTCGAAAAAGCCAAAGAGACCGTGTCGCAGTTGCACGCAACTCGCACTGCGCAAGTTGCGAAATAGGCTGCCGCGCCGTGGCAGGCGGCGTGCAACAATGCCGCCAAGTGCTGGATTTTGGCGGGTTTCGACGCGGTTTCCGTTCACAGGTGTGCCGCCGCGGCCCATTTCAAGGCTTCGCTGACGCATGTTCTAATAGAAGATTCATAACTATGCAGTTTTCTTCGCGGTTTGTGTTCTTTGTCTGCGCAGCCTCGGCATTCGCCGCGGCGCCGGACGCAGCTTTGCAGCGCGGCCGGCAGGCGCTTGCTCAATTGCCCCTCCACTTTGAAGCCAACCAGGGACAATTCCCGAGCGATGTGCGCTTTCTGGCGCGCGCAGGCGATTATCGTGTGTATCTGACGGACGCCGGCGCCACGCTCGCCGCCGGTTCTCACCGCGTGGACGTTCGCCTCGAAAACGCAGCCGCCGCGGCCATCGAGCCTGCCGGCCCGCTTTCCGCCCGCACGGATTATTTCATCGGCAGCCGCGCGGACTGGCACACCGGAATCACCAACTACACTCGCGTCCGCTATCGCGGCGTATACCCCGGCATCGATGTAGTCTATTACGGCGACGGCAATCGCCTGGAATATGATTTTGTCATTCAGCCCGGCGCCGATCCCGCCGCCATTCGCATGCGCTTCGATGGCGCGCGCAATCTCGCCGTGAACAGCAGCGGTGAAGTCGAATTCGATACGGATGCCGGACGGATGCAGCAGAAACTGCCGGCCATCTATCAGCGCGATTCCGCCGGTGCTCACCGCGAGGTTCACGGCCGCTTTGTGCTGCTGAGCGCCAACACCGTCGGCGTGAAGGTGGATGGCTACGACCGTCGCCGCGAGCTGGTCATTGACCCGACCATCGTCTATTCCAGCTACATCGGCGGCGGCCAGAGCGACCAGGTGAACGCGGTGCGGCTCACCTCTAACGGCCTGCTCTATCTCATCGGCACCACTGCCACCAGCGATCTGCAACCCGCCGGCAACGCGTTTGCGAACAACCTGGTCGGCATCGTGAACAGCTTTCTCATCGTGCTCGACACTACCAAGCCCGGCTATGACCTGGTTTACCTGACTTACTTCGGCGGAAGCAATCTGGATCTCGCTACGGCCATGCAAATCGATAACGCCGGGCGGGCCTACATCACGGGCACGACTACTTCGACGAACTTCCCGCTGGCGGGCGCATCCGTGCAATCGAGCGGCGCGGCAACCTCGGTGTACGCCTTCGTCACCGTTATCGATCCCAACGCCGATTCGCCCACCGATTCGCTTTACTACTCCACCTTCCTCGGCGGAACGCAAGGCGACACCGCGGGAACTGCCATCGACGTCGATCCCGCCGGCCGCATCTACGTCACCGGCACCACGAAAGCCAGCGATTTTCCGGTGACCGAGTCGGCCTACGCGGGTGTCATTTTCGGACCGCAGGATATCTTCCTCGTGAAGATCGATGTCAACAGCTCAGACCTGCTGTACTCCAGCTTTCTGGGCGGCCAGGGCGACGATTTTGGGGGCGGCATCGCGGTCGGCAGCAACGGCCTGGTGTATTTCGGCGCGAACACCGTTTCGCCGGATTTCCCGCTGGCCGGCTTCTCCTATCAGGACCACTTGAACGGACCCGAAGATATGATCGTCGGCGTCATGGACATGACCAAGTCCGGCGTCGCTTCCCTGGTTTACTGCACTTACTTCGGCGGTTCGGCGACCGAGGAGATGCGCGGCTTCAAACTCGATGCTTCCAATAACATCCTGCTCACCGGGTACACACTTTCCAGCGATTATCCGGTCACCGGTGACGCCGCGCAGGCTACTTATGCGGGCGCCGGCGATGCCATCGTCGCGGTATTGAGTCCGTTAGCGTCTCAGTTCCTGGTGTACTCCACATATCTCGGCGGTAGCGATGGCGAGGTCGCCTATGACGTTGCCGCGGATGCAAGCGGGTCGCTCTACGTCACCGGCTACACGCTCTCGCCCGATTTTCCGGTGTCGGTGGATGCTTACCAACGCGGCTGGTTGAATGGCATAGAGATCTTTGTCAGTAAGATCAAGCGCGGCACGCCCGGTCCGACGGCGCTGCAATACTCCACGTACCTCGGCGGCGCGAGCATTTATCAGGGCAGTGCGATCGCGGTAGGCGTGGACGGCCGGTTCTATGTCGCGGGTTGGGCCGGAACGGGCCTCCCGGTGGTCGGCAATGCGCTGCAGAGCGGCTTCGCAGGCGGATATGACGATGGGTTCCTGGTGGTGTTCCAACCGGATACACCGTCCGGCGGCGGACACACGCGGCATCCCATTCTGAAGCACTAGCGGACTGTCCCGGTGATATCGTTACCGGCCGGCCGGATGCGACGCTTGGTGTGGACATGATCACGATCCACATCGATCATCCCGAACTCCCGCCTGGCTGCTTCAAAGGAACGCTGAGCGCTTCTCTGAATAGCCGCACCGCCCCAAGCCGTGCCGTATCGTTATGAACGAGCGTCGCACGTTCCCTACCTTTACCACCTAAACGGCTATATCGTCACCGTCGAGAACGGGATGGCTCTGCCGATAACCGAGTTGGCAGACGGATGGAACTGCCTGAGCACGCCCAATCGACTCCGTATACACGCCCGGCCAAGGTGGACCCGGCGCTGGTGCTGTTGCAAGGCGAGGGGATTCGGAAACAAACTGGGAGTCGATCGGGCGCGCAAACTTCCTTCTCGACACCCTGATCTGCGGTAAGCATCGTTTACATAGCGCGCCGGAGCCGCAGTTCCGTTACACTACGGGCAGGATGTGTATGCGCCAATTCCTTCCATTCTTTTTCGCGGCCACCGTCGCGTTCTGCCAGCCGTTTAGCGCGGGAGTAAAGGTCGGGATGCCGCTCACTGATTTCCTGAGTACCGTCAATGGGACCACAAGCGCCACCACCAATCGGTATCTGATTGGAGTTACTGCTGAGTTACGCCTGCCGCTAGGTTTGGGAATCGAAGGTGACGCTATTTACCGCCACTTCAGCTTCCAGAACATCCTTACCTTGGGTCGACCGGTGGACGCGGGTGGTTCGGGAACCAGCACCGTTACGGAGACCGGAAGCAATGGCAATTGGGAATTTCCACTGCTGCTCAAGTACCGCTTCCCGACCAAGACCGTGCACCCCTTCATCGATGGCGGCGTAGCATGGGACACTCTGACGGGCGTCAGTAATGCTGCCAACGGGGTGGCCCCGGTACGCAAGACCGTGAACGGCATCGTGATGGGCGCCGGCATTGACGTCCACTTTGTCATCCACATTATTCCGGAATTCAGGTTTACACACTGGACGGACCCACAGTATAACTTCGTAAACGCCCAGAACTCCCAGTTGCTGGCGAGCAAACAGAACCAGGCCGAGTTCATGGTCGGCATTACGTTCTAGCGTCACTGTTCTGCCGCAACTTCGAGTGAATTGCCTCAGGCTGTTTCGGGCACCCGGCCGTGGCAAATGGCGGAATATTCGCACGCCTGGCACTCGGAATGCGCGATTTCGTTTGCGATGTTTCGACGGAGGGCGCGGAAGCACGGATTGCGTATGTCTCAAAGGCGCCTTTTCTTCGTGCGCAAAGAAACAAAGGACCTTTGGTTCATAACCATTGGCATCTGGTGGACTGGCCGGCGCCGGCAGTTAAATGGCAATGGGGTAAGAACAATGTGGATGCAAGTTCAATTCGAGAACGGCAGCCGGGCGGAAGCCCTGATCATGGCTGCAAGCACATATGAGATGCGTGTCGTTGTGCAAGGGTGTAACGACACGCAGCACTGGGAGAGAATTGACGGCGTTTGGCAGGATGATAGCGGCGAACGGATCGCGATCGGAGCGGTGATCGCGCTCGCCGGAACCGCCTGGGTGCCATTCTGTGGCGAACTCGGGGCGAGGACGATGGCATTGGGAGCGATCCCGCAATAGTGCGGCGGCGCCGCGTGGATTGGCAACGTGGTGACCAAGCGGCGTCGGCAACACTCGGTTGGCTCGGGCGTTTGCGCATAAAGGCGTGCCGGGCCGTGTTAAGTGGCTGCTTGCCGGTTCCCTGTTTGGGGCAAACGCGACTCCCAGAGATTGATGACGCTTTAATCGCCTGAATCAGTTCGCGACTGGACTCTTCTCTATGTGGTCGACCACCAGTTGATCGACCGGCAGTCTGCGACGCTCGAGTTTGAGTCCCAGGCGCTCGACGGCAGTGAACAGCGATGGAGGAAGATAGTCGGGAGCCATCCTACCTTCGGGTCCGTCGTCCCACTGGAACCTGAAGTTGTATCGCCCCTGAAGCCTCGTGCGGTCCACAACAGGCAAGTGAACATAGCTTTTTAATAAATCGGAGAACTTGGCCATGGTCACTCCTACAGCGTTGAACCCGAACATCGGGGAGTGTAGGATTTCGGCAAGGTGAAAGCCTTCGACGGGTTGGGAAGCGGAGCTGCCAGTCTTACCATAAGTAAGGACCAGCGGACGTTCATTGGGATCTGCCGCCGTTGTGTCCTCCGCCCGGGCGAGTTTCGGGCCGCCCTTGCCGACTGCCAAATCGTATACTTCGGTCGCCTTCGTTTCGCGGTGCACCTTCAGTTTGAACCGCTCCGACAACAGCGCCTGGAGCATCGCTGGGACTTGACTTGCAGGTGCATCCCTGGGAACCCTGGCGACGATATCGTATCGCGTCATGAGTCACGATGGCCCAGAAACCAGTTGCCAGTCGAGATTATAGGCGTCTGCGATAATCTCAGCCAACGTTACATTGCTGTAGTCCACCAGCCCTGGATTGCGCCGCATACGAACGCCCGCCGCACGCGGAGATGAGGGCTTGACCGAGGCGACCTCGAAGGCCGGTGCATGTTGTTGCGGCGATTGACCGGCCGCAATTTCGCCCAATAGCATGGCAGCTGCGATGGCCACAGAAATATCGCGAAGCCGCATGAAATCCTCGTTGCTGATTATCGCAGGGTTCGGGACTGCGCGAAGCGGAGCAACTCATCGCGTTCGTCTTTGCTCCGTTCGGACACTCGCTGACAGCGTCGCATATCTTCGTGGGCGGCGACGTTTATGCAATGACTCGGACAGTCCCCACGCCGGCGCGGTTCCAGTACCGCGCTCGCTACATTCCCACCTGAACATGTGGGGCGGAACTTCACCGTTCTCCGTAGTATGAGTGAGAACTCAAGCGGGCCATAGCCACTCAAAAAGCGCCCGCGCGACTCGGAGAAACGAATGAAATTTATTTTGGCTTTCGCCGCTATCGCTGGCGGTGTGCTTGCACCCTCCGCATCGGCCGCCCTGTTGGGCGCCGCCACCACAGACCCCGGACAATCCTTCGCCGCCGCTTGCGCCGGCAATCAGGCGTTCAGTGGAGCGCCGTTCCCAGGCGTGTCCTTCAACAACGGCCAATCGGCTAACGGAGCCATTTGCAATAACTTCACAACCACCAGCGGCGGTCTCACGGGCTGGATCTCCGCGGCTGCGTCGGGAACGCAGTTCGGCCTGAACTACAGCAACAATGCCGGCGCACTCGCCGGTCAAGGCGTCATCAAACTCGATGCGCACAACAATGCGCCGGACCAGGTGCAGTTCCCCGGCGCGGTCGCCAATGCCGGTTGGAACGATACCCTGACGCTCTGCACGCAGACGAGCGGCCCGTGCAACCAGGCGGGCGGTCCCGGACTTTGGGTAATTCCGATCCATGTGGATGGCACATTGTCCGTCTCCGGTCCTAATGGCGAGGCCCAGATGTTCATTGCCGCCTACAAAGACGGCGTCATTTTGGACGGCACTCCTTACTTCGATAGCCACAATCAGACTCACAACGGCAACATCCTCTCGTCCTGGACCTCCCAGGCCGTCGGTTTCGGTGTAGGCGCCAACGATTCGATGACCGTGAGCGAAGACATCTTCTTCACCATCCCATTCACCTTCGGCGTGCCTTTCGATATCGGCTTCTTCGCCGATGCCTCGGCCTCAGAGCGCGCCTGGGGCAATGACCTCAACGTCGATACAACGGATGCGGCGTTCCAGCACACCATCACCTGGGGCGGTCCCGGTTTCATTCTTTCTCCCGACGCCTCGGGCACCCCGGGGAACGGCTTCACAGTGCAATCGGCGTCGGGCTTCAATTACAACCAGCCTTTCGCTCCGGAACCCTCCACGTTCATCCTGATGGGCGGTGTGCTCTGCGCGGCAGGGTTGATCCGTCGGAAACGCGTTCGGTAATTGCCCTCGGCGGGACGGCCGTGGCAACAACTGCGCCGCGGCCTGACCGCTTGGAGGAACGATGGATTCTTCATGAACGCGCAGGGTTCGCAGACGTCGCATGGCGGCGGAACCCATATTTTCGCCGCAAGAGCTAAAGTTTGGCGAGTTTCCGCCGATACATGTAAGCGGGAGCCAAAATTTGTTTTCCGAACAACGTGGCGCGGCGGTGCTTCGGTGCATCGGGTGTGCCTTGCTGGGTGGCGCGGTCGTTGCCGGATTCAACGCCCGCGGAAACATAGGTGTGCTGGCGGCGGCGGCTATCGCGACCGTCAGCATCGCGTTCCTCGCCATGACGCGCCGCCTGTGTTGTATGCGCCGCTCCTGCCAATCCGCGGAAGCCGCGAATCGGGCGAAAACGGAATTCCTGGCCAAGGTTAGCCATGAGATCCGTACGCCGCTCAATGGCATCCTCGCCACGGCTGAACTGCTGGAACGCAGCGGCTTGAGCGCGGAGCAGCACGAGCTTGTCCAAACGATTCTCGGCAGCTCCGACGCCTTGACCGGCATCCTGAATGACGTCCTGGATTTCTCCCGAATCGAACGCGGCGGCCTCACTCTGGAATGCGCGCCTTTCGCTCTTCACGAGGTGCTTGACGAACTGGAGCGCTGTTATGCGGAGCGCGCCAAAGCCAAAGGGCTGGAGTTCTTCACCAGCGTCGCACCCGGCGTTCCGGCCGCCATTGAAGGCGACGCCCTGAGGCTGCGGCAGGTGCTTTCCAATCTGCTTTCAAACGCCTTGAAGTTTACACCGGCCGGAAAGGTCAGCCTGGAAGTGTGCCCGGCCGAAAGTCCGGACGCGGGGACGGCGTTAGTGTTTCGCGTGCGCGACTCTGGCATCGGTATCGAGCCCGCCGTGATGGACAGGCTGTTCGCCGCCTTCACGCAAGGCGAATCGTCGGACCGGCGGAGATATGGAGGGATGGGCCTCGGGCTGGCCATCGCCAGGCGGCTCGCCAGTTTGATGGGCGGTACGATCGGGGTCGATAGCCGAGTGGGGAAAGGCTCGACGTTCTGGCTGTTGCTGCCGGTCCGCGCGGTGCCAGTGTTGTCGGCACAGAAGGCGGAACCGCTCCCACCGAAGCGCCGCGAACGCATTCTGATCGCCGACGACAACCCGGTAAATCAGCTCGTCGTGCTGCGCGCCGTAACCGGAATGGGTTTCAGCGCCGAGGTCGTGTCCAGCGGCGATGCCGTGCTGGAGAGCTTGGAGCGGAGCCGCTTCCAGCTTGTGCTGATGGATTGCCAGATGCCCGGAATGGACGGCTATCAGGCGGCGGCACTCATCCGGGAGCGTGAACGCAGCACGCCCAATGCGAAGCGGATTCCGATAGTCGCGATGACAGCCAATGTCGTCGAGGGAGATGTCGAACGCTGCCGCGAGTCCGGCATGGACGATTACCTGGCGAAACCGTTCCGCGTCGCCCAGCTGGCAGCCACCCTGGATCGGTGGCTGAAGCCGCCGCTACACGAATCGGTAATGAAAGCGCCGGTAGGAGCATACGCCCGTGAGACTGCTTGATGCTATCCCCGGGACCAAAACCGCTCCTAACTGGGTTGTGAAAAAATACCGAATTGCTTTATGCCGCGTTTAAACCGCACTCGAATCCCCGGCACCTTTTACCGCTCCGTTGAAAGTCACAATGGGAGTGCTGCGTCCGTAGCGGGTTTGATATTGACGGTGTAACCGAGAATTCGCAGTTCCCGGGCGATTTTCTGAGCACGGCGT
>Ga0134128_10000147_pt1 | contig 98074 bp, 93 predicted proteins | sample KB31754_FD_96462 | JGI IMG/M metagenome (GOLD analysis project Ga0134128, IMG submission 96462) | Terrestrial soil microbial communities with excess Nitrogen fertilizer from Kellogg Biological Station, Michigan, USA - KB3-175-4 | ecosystem: Environmental > Terrestrial > Soil > Unclassified ... | reverse complement strand
GCTTATAAATGGCAGGGTAAAAGAGGGGTTGAATTTATAGAACATCTTCCCATAATGTTTTTTGAGAAAAAGCTAAATTATTTTTATTTTAATATCTACCTATCGCGATATGCCCCCCCGCAAATGATTAATATTGAAAGTATTATAGAGCCTTCCTTCGCTTGCTCCTACATTACCCATACCCAGGATTGGGCAATTTATTAAAATATATTATTTATTTTAATGTTGATAAATTGGGTTAATTTTTCAAAGTTTTTATAATTTTTTGTAAAAAATATTAGTTTTGTACAAAATCTAATATTTATGTCTTCTTTACGTTATCTCGCATTACAGGAGCTTGCAGCAGATGATAAAAAGGTTTCAGGTTATGGCAGTAAAAAAGTTTCGGCTATATACAATAGCAATGTTTTTACGGGCCGCACCATGCGTGAGTTTGTAAGTGATGAGGCTTATAAAAGCCTGATGGCTTCCATTAAATCCGGTTCAAAGATCGACCGCAGAATGGCAGACCAGATAGCTGCGGGAATGAAAACTTGGGCAGAAGAACGCGGCGTTACACACTTTACACACTGGTTTCAGCCGCTTACAGGCACAACTGCAGAAAAACACGATTCTTTCTTTACCATAAAAAGTGATGGTACCGCTATCGAGCTTTTTGATGGAGATGCGTTGATACAACAAGAACCTGACGCTTCGAGTTTCCCTAATGGAGGCATTCGCGCCACATTCGAAGCACGTGGATATACCGCATGGGATCCTTCTTCGCCTGCATTCATTATGGAAGCAGGACTTGGCAAAACTTTATGTATCCCAACAATATTTATTGCCTACAATGGTGAATCGCTGGACTATAAGGCACCTTTATTAAAATCCATAGCTGCTCTTGATAAGGCTGCAACTGAAGTTTGCAATTACTTTGATAAGAACGTTACTAAGGTAACAGCTACCCTGGGCTGGGAACAGGAATATTTTGTAATAGATGAGGCGCTGGCTAATGCACGCCCAGACCTCCTTATGTGCGGACGTACCTTGATGGGACATGGGCCCGCTAAGGGCCAACAGCTCGAAGACCATTACTTTGGTTCTATTCCTGAGCGCGTGTTTTCTTTCATGCAGGATTTTGAACAGGAAGCTTATAAGCACGGTATTCCACTGCGTACACGCCATAATGAAGTAGCTCCTGCACAGTTTGAATGTGCACCTATATTTGAAGAAGTAAATATAGCTGTAGATCATAACACATTGTTGATGGATCTAATGGCTAAAGTTGCCAAACGCCATAAGCTAAAAGCGCTGTTGCATGAAAAACCATTTGCAGGCGTAAATGGTAGTGGTAAACATAACAACTGGAGCCTTGCTACGGATACCGGCGTCAACCTGCTCTCTCCGGGTAAAACACCGCGTACCAATCTCATGTTCCTTACCTTCTTTGTGAATAGCATCAAGGCGGTACATGATTATGCAGATCTGCTCCGCGCAGCAATCGCATCCGCCAGCAACGATCATCGCCTGGGCGCCAATGAAGCTCCACCAGCTATCATATCTGTGTATATAGGTAAATATCTTACGGAAGTATTGCGCGAAGTGGAAACAAGAGTAAAAGATAAATTCAGCGAACAAGACGAAGTAATCTTAAAACTGGATATCCACAAGCAAATCCCTGAATTGCTTATGGATAATACGGACCGTAACCGCACAAGCCCATTCGCATTCACAGGTAATAAATTCGAGTTCCGTGCAGTAGGATCTTCTGCCAACTGTGCTTCACCTATGATAGTCCTTAACACCATTATGGCTGAAACATTGAAGCATTTTAAGAAAGATGTAGATGCACTGGTAGAAAAGGGAGACAAGAAGGAAATAGCAATACTACAGGTGCTTCGCGATTATATCTCAAAGTCAAGAAACATTTTGTTTGAAGGCGATAATTATAGCGAAGACTGGGCTGAAGAAGCTAAAAAGCGTGGCCTGAACAATTTTAAAACAACTCCTGAAGCACTTGATGCACTGGTAACTGAAAAAGGCAAGCATGTATTTTTCAACAACAATATCTTCACAGAACGTGAGCTGGAAGCTCGCCACGAAATAATGCTGGAAGATTATGTGAAGAAAGTACAGATAGAAGCCCGGCTGCTTGGCTATATTGCCACTAACCATATATTGCCTGCAGCTGTACAATATCAAAACACGCTCATTCAGAATGTAAGAGGCCTGAAAGAGCTAGTATTGGATGAAAGCACCTATAACGCACAGCTAAATCTTATCAGGATCATTAGCGGACATATACAGCATATAAATGATAACGTAGAAGCAATGATAGAGGAGCGTAAAAAAGCTAACGAAGTCACTGATACTCATAAGCGCGCCGAGCTGTATTGCCATAAAGTGAAATCATATTTTGATAAGATACGCTACCATGTAGATAAGCTGGAACTGATAGTTGATGATAAATTGTGGCCACTACCAAAATATCGTGAAATGCTGTTTTTGCGCTAAACATAGTTTATATGATCCGCAATGCTTGCATAACTGATGCTAAAGCGCTTTCAGAAATTTATAACTACTATATACAAAATACAGTAGTAACTTTTGAAGAAGAACTGATATCAGCTGAAGAAATGGAGAGAAGAATAGCTGCGGTGCAAAATCATTATCCGTGGTTAGTATTTGAAGATGATGGTGTGGTAGCAGGATACAGTTATGCGAGTCATTGGAAACCAAGAAGTGCTTATCGCTATTCAGCAGAATCTACAGTATATCTTGATCCTGCTCATGTAAATAAAGGAATCGGGAAAAAGCTATATGCTGAATTAATAAGACAATTGCGAGAGATGGAAATGCATTCTATCATTGGCGGCATAGCCTTACCTAATGCTGCCAGTATACGATTGCATGAAGGCCTTGGATTTGCGAAGATCGGTCAGTTTACAGAGCAAGGATTAAAATTCGGGAGATGGATCGACGTTGGTTATTGGCAATTATTGCTTAAGGATAAATTTTAGTAAACAAATCACTTTCTAAACGGCTATATTTAAAATGTAGCCGTTTTTTATTTCTATTATATTTGTTTTTTATTTAGAATAATGGCATTCAAACCTCAACAACCTGACCATAAAAGGATAAGCTTTCTTCGCAATCCTCTTTATGTTTTTTTAATTTTTTGGATCACACTTTTTGTTTTGTATTTGCCGGCAGCAAAAGCTGGATATATAGAAGATTTTCTTGGCTGGCTCGACCAGGTACGAAATCTCAAATTCATTGATTACGTAAATAGAAGCGAGTCCGGTATTGCCAGCTTATATCAATTTACGCAGATCATTACTTACCTCTTCTATAAAATAATCGGTGTTAATGCCTGGGGATGGCATTTACTATACATCACGCTGCATTGCTTTAACTGCCTGCTGATATTTATTATTTCCAGAAAGATATTTTATGATTCAAACATAAAAGATGCCAATGTCATTGCATTTGGTGGTGCGCTGCTCTTTTGTATTTGTCCTCATGCCTCAGAAGTAGTGGTATGGGAGCCTGCATTTCATTATTTACAAGGGCTACTTATCATTTTTATTATAATGTGGTGGACCCTTCAATTTTTGCACAATCCACAAAACAAGTATATATGGTTTTCAGGTATTTTGTTTTTCTGCTCTACTTTTTCTCTTGAAATCTTTTATCTAACACCATGGCTTGTTTTATTATTAGGGCTTTACTATACGCTGGTACTACAGTATGATAGAAAACTATTGAAGAAAATAGTGTTGTTCTTTTTTCTGCCTCAGATAGCAATGTTTATTCTTCACCTGGTGCTTATCCGAATTGTTTATCATGCTAATGTGGCACATATCGGTGATATACCACTTGTTAATAAACTTAAACCTTTTTTAGGAAAGCAGCTTAAGTATCTATTCCATGTTTTGCTGTTAGGAAGATACTTTCAGGAACCATTAAAATCAAAAGTGTATGCCTTCCTGGAATCATCAAGGGCTATTGCTATTATTTATTCTATAATACTTTTTATCTGTATCCTTTTTGTTATCCGGTATAAAAAAGTAAGTGCCAAGGGAAAAGCCATTGCATTGTTTTTTGCTCTTAGCATATTCCCTTTATGTATCATTACACCTATCTGGTTCCCTCAATATTTCCTGATCGCATACGACAGGTATCTATATACGCTCGTTCCTTTTATATTTATGATATTATCATTATTGGTCAGCTATATATCGCCATCCTTTATCAGGGTCACAGTATTCAGCATATACCTGCTAATCAATGTATACTTTACTTACAAAGTGAATGAACTATGGAAAACATCGGCCGCTATAACGGATACTTTAATGCGCACTATGCCTAACCAGCCTGATAAGATCGTACTGCTATTAGACCTATCAGAATATCTGAATGGGGCACCAATGATAGGAGCACAACCGGAAGGTGGTTTTAAAATCATGCATAACTTATTTATGCCTGATAAAATAAATAATGAAGTGTATGATGTTTCCTGCTTCAATATGATAACTCCTAATGATGGGGCGCATGTTACCGTATTAAATGATAGTATGGTGCGTGTAACTCTTAATCAATGGGGTACTTGGTGGTGGTATCAGCATCTTGGCGCAACAAGCTATGAGAACAAAGATTACAAGCTTAACATGAAAGATGTAGGTCATTTTTATGAGCTGACACTTAAAAAGCCTGCTGACAATTATTTGTTATTATTTGCTGTAGGTGATAAATGGAAAATTGTAGACTGGAATAAGAAAAATATAGATCAATATTGAGATCAAATCAGCTACCCTGAATAATAGTTTTATCTACTACTTCTCTTATTATTTTATCCAGATTATGCACGGCTGTTTTTATTCCGTCCAATATTTGTTTATTAATGGGATCTGTAGGGTTGTCGTTAAACAGATTAGCAAGGCCTAAAATACTTGCTACAGGACCTCTTACCTTATGCGATTGTATCCATGCTATCTCTTTTAGCTTTTCGTTTTGGGCTTCAATTTTTAGTAAATGCTTTTTCTGCTCTGATATGTCCCTGGAAAAACAACTTATACCGATAACATCATTGGCATTATCGCGAATAGGGTTAAAGCTTATTTCTTCATACACTATTTCATTATCTACAACATCTTCTTCTATCACTTTATAGTTTTCTCCTTTTAATGCCCTTGTGAAATAATTCCGCCACTTTTCGACCTTTTCTTTTCCAAAATCTTCATCTTTTGTTTCATTATATTCTTTTGATGTCATCTTAAAAGTCCTGTCATAAAATGCCTGGTTGGCAGATGTGACATTGCCTTCTTTATCAATTGCCCATATTATATCTTTTGTATTATTGATTATTGCACTTAATTTCCTTTCTTCAATGGATATTCTTTCCTGCAATCTTTTTTCTTCTGTAATATCAGAAAGATATACTGCAAGACCATTATTAGTGGGATAGGCATTTACTGCAACCCATACATTGCGCGCAGGAAAGTATTCTTCGAAATGAACACTAATCTTTTCTTTTGCTGCACGATGCAGTTCTACATAAAATTTTTTTGTTGCAGCTTCTCTGAAATTTTCCCAAAGGTTGGTATGTAGTGTTCTCTCCCTTTCTATCGCATATATCTGCTCTACTTGTCTATTTATATATGTGAAATCCCAGTTATTATCAACGGCAAAAAAAGCATCGCTAATGCTTTCAAAAATATTCTCTACCTCTTCTATCTTTTCCCTTAACGAATTTTTTGTAATAGAGTATTCTATCGCCTTGCCCAACAACTTCGAATCAAAATCCCCTTTTAAAAGATAATCCTGTACACTTAAGTTTTTTGCTTTTGTAACAACCTCACTGCAACTGGTATTGCATATAGCAATAATCGGAGTATGGTTGAATTTTTCCTGTATTTGGGATATCAAAACTTTATAATACTCAATCGGAGATGCAACAGCAATAAAAATAATCTGTGGCTCAGCAGCAACATTTAATTGAATATCCTTAATTGATCTATGCCAACATATATTTTCAGATACATAGCCTATCATTAAAAGTTGTAGATGAAGCGATTGAAAATCGCCTTCATTTTCCTCTATGATTAATATTCTCTTCCTCATTTATATACCCTTATAAGCACCTATTTAATAACCATTTACAACCTTCTAAATTTTCCCTAATAAATATATAAATATTGACAGAAAATCTGGCAATAATAAAGACATTAATCTTATTGTCATTGATATCCATATTAACTATAAGACAGTAAGATTTTGTAAATAATTTAAATATAATATTTCCCGCTATAGCTCCAGCACTATATCTCCGTTTACCGGATAGCCTACGCATGTCAATACTTTTCCTTTCGCAATATCTGATTCCATTAATACTTCATTGTAAGAAATCCAAACATTTCCTTTTGTGCAGGTAGCTACACAACTACCGCACCGACCTATCTCGCAACTATAAGGCAAAGCGATATTATTCTTTTTTGCAGACCGCAAAATTGTATCAGGATATTGGGATGTAAAATGGTATTCTTTGCCATTCCATTTTAGCAATACATTATGGGTATCTTTATCAGGAGGTTCTATTTTTTTGATTGTCCTATCTTCAGTATTGAAGTTTTCTTTTTTGATCTGAGATGAGCTTATTCCTAATTCCTCGAGGGTTATAATGACCATACGCATATACACAAACGGCCCGCAGGTATAGAAAAGCATTTTTTCTTTTTCTACAGTTGCGTACTCATTTATTAAAATAGGAAGTAACAATTTGTTCAACCGTGCTCTTGAAAGGTCAAAAGCTGTGCTGAACAGATATTCTATTCTGAACCTGCTTTTGAACGTAAGCGCAAGCGTCTGTAATTCATCATAAAAAACTACCTCATCAATATTCCTGTTACTGTACACGAGTACCACATCCAGATCTGGTCGAGTGTGGAGCAATGTTTTTATCAGTGAATAAATAGGTGTTATCCCTATGCCTGCTGCGAAAAAAAATATTTGCCTGAAAGAAGCATACTCTTCAGGAAGGGTAAATAATCCTGCTGCGCCTGTAGTATATAATCTATCCCCTACTTTAGCCTTATCTATAAAATACCGGGAATATGCACCATTTTCCACTCTTTTAATGGTAAATGACAATGGCTCATCAACAACAGGACTGCTAGAAATAGAAAAAGACCTTCTTTCCTCTCTCTGATGATGATAAAAAACAAACGTTAGAAACTGGCCGGAGAGATATGAAATAGGTTGCCCGTCTTCAGGAGTTATTGTAAATGATTTGACATCTTTTTTTTCCTGCTTTATTTCGCTTATCAATACCGGCTTGTATGTTTCTTCATATTCTGGCATACAATAATGTCTTTGTTACAAAATAGGCAGGCGCAATATACTTGTTCCATGTTTTATAAGTATGTTTATGTGCTTATAATATTTGGAGAAACCAGCCCACAATGTTATTCCGAAAAACCATTGATAAAAACGGCCTGCTATCATTTTGCCTGTTGTGGTCTATAGTATTTGTTTTATACCTGCCTGCTGCCAGAGCCGGTTTTGTAAGTGATTTCCCGGGTTGGCTCGATTCCGTTAAAAATCAAAATTTCTTTGATTACCTGAACAGGAAGAACTCCGGTATAGACAGTCTTTACCAATTCACTCAATTTAATACTTACTTATTTTATAAACTACTGGGCACTAATCCATGGCTGTGGCATCTGTTGCATATTACACTACACACTATCAACAGCTTTTTATTATTTACCATCTGCCGGCGGATCTTTCAGGATTCTGGAATTAAAAACGCATATCTGATCGCGATATGTGGTGCTATCCTATACTGTGTATGTCCCTACATTTCTGAAGTGATAGTCTGGAAGCCCTCTTTTCATTTTTTACAGGGCTTTTTGCTGATATTGATCATATTATCGCTTACTCAACTTTATTTATATCATGCGCATACAAAATATATATGGTGGGCTGGAATATTATTTTTTCTTTCCACCTACTCACTGGAAGTTTTTTATCTGACACCACTGTTTGTATTTACATTGATATTGTATTACCGCCTGGCATTAAACATAGATAAAGCAAGGTTTAAAAAAGCTCTTTTATACTTTTTATTACCCCAGGCACTTCTCTTCGCTATACATATAGCAGTATTAAAACTCGTTTACGGATCGAATGTTGCGCATATCGGGGCGTTCAATCCATCAATTGATTATTTATATAAACCTCCCAAATACTTATTTCACATCTTATTATCAGGCAGGTATCTTTCTGATGATTTTCGTAATACAGTGTATCACCTGTGCGAATCTAAAAGTTTTTTAATCTCTTTTTATGGCGTATTTGTATTAGCTTTTGGATATACTGCTTTTCGCTTCAGGAAGATGAGCGTACAGTGGAAGGCAGTGGTATTGATTTCTGCATGGGTAATTATATCAATGTCCATGCTTATGCCTATATGGTTTCCACTAGGTTTTTATGTAGAATTTGACAGGTATTCTTATTTGCTCGATGCTTTTGTATGTATGCTGCTCGCATTAGTGGTTATTTTAGCTTTTAAAAAGCCAATAGCATTGGCAATATTATTTTTATACGGGCTGATGAATATTTATTTTACTGTAAAGATCAATAAATATTGGAATCAGTCCGAAAAGGTAATTGATAAGCTGTTACATCATTTTCCCTCTACAGATGATAAAATAGTTTTGTTACTGGATCTACCGGAAAGCCTAAAAGGCATACCAATGATCGGCGCACAGGAGGGACAAGGGTTTAAACAAATGCATAATTTGCTTACTCAAAATACTATAAAAGATACTGTGTATGATGTAATGGCTTACTATATGACCACACCCGATGATGGCGCACACGCAACTGTTATAAATGACAGTACAGTAAGAGTAACACTGAACCAATGGGGGACGTGGTGGTTGCGGGAACATTTAGGCGCAGGCAGTTACCAAACTGAAGATTATAAAGTGAATATGATAGATGTGGGTCGGTACTATGATGTGGTATTAAAAAAACCTTATCAACGATTCGAATTATTATTTCAGACGGGAGGTAAATGGCATATTGTAGATTGGAGTATGATAAATAAAGACCAGTATTAAAAGGTGAACTATGAGCTTCTTACAAAAAATAAACCAGAATAATTGCATTGCGTTTTGCGTGTTCTGGCTCATTTTATTCATATTGTATCTACCCGCTGCCAAAGCCGGTTTTGTGACAGATGTAGTGGGCTGGCTGGATCAAATAGAAAACCATAGCTTTTGGGAATATCTGAACAGGACAAATTTTCATGTAAAAAGCCTTTACCAGTTTACACAGTTCACCACTTATATTTTTTTCAAATTATTTGGAGTCAACAAATGGTTATGGCATTTACTACAGATAACATTGCATGCTATTAACGGCACCCTGTTATATATCATTTGCAAAAAATTATTTAATGATACAAATATCAAAAATGGAGGCATCATTGCAATGGGTGGTGTTTTATTATACTGCGTATGTCCTCATATCTCTGAAGTTATCGTTTGGGAGTCTTCATTTCATTATTTGCAGGGATTTTTATTGATATTGCTCATATTGCTATGGGTGCAACGTTTCCAGGAAGCGCAAAATGCAAAATATATTTGGTGGGGGGGTGTTGTTTTTTTTCTTTCCACTTATTCATTAGAAGTATTTTATCTCACACCTTGGTTTGTATTAGCATTAGCTCTCTATTATCGTGTAGCATTAAAAAGAGACATTTTTGTACTGAAAAAAACATTACTTTATTTTTTCGTACCGGAGCTTGTACTATTTGTATTGCATCTGATAACTTATCGAATAGTGTATGGAGACTGGGTAGCGCATATAGGTGTAAATACCATTCATCAGCAAGCTAATATCCTTCTGAGCAGGCCGCCTGAATATTTATTTCATATAGTGTTGTTTGGACGTTTTCTATCAAACGATACCAGACAATATGTATATAAGCTATGTGAATCATGGAGAGGTATCATCCCTTTTTACGCATTAGTAGTCGCCATATGCCTTTTTATAATCACTAATTTCAAAAAGTTTGGGCCTAAGGCTAAAGCTGCCGTTCTGCTGTTTGTATTCTGCGGTATGTCTGTGAGCATCCTTATGCCTTTATGGTTTCAAAAACAGCAACTCCTGGTGGTGGATAGATATACCTATATGTTCGATGCTTTTATTTACATGCTCATCACCCTTTTATTAAGCTTTATTTCTTTAAAAATTATCAGCTATACATTATGGGCTGGCTATGCTTTTATCAATATTCATTTTACTGCAAAGCTTAACAAGTATTGGAAGGAATCAGATCATATTATTACCAGCCTGTTAAACAATTTTCCCAATCCAAGCGATAAGGTAGTAGTGCTGTTGAACAACCCGGAAAATATGAATGGTGTGCCAATGATAGGCTCATCTGACCCAAGTGAGTTTAAGATGATGAAAAATCTGCTATCACACCAAAAGATAAATAATATAGTTTTCGACGTTTTATCTTATAATATGCTAAGCCCTAATGACGGGGCTCATGTCACTGTATTAAATGATAGCAGTATGCGTGTCACATTAAACCAATGGGGAACATGGTGGTGGTATAATGTAATCGGGGCGACTAGTTACCAGAATGAATACTACAAGCTAAACGTTATAGATGTGGGGCATTTTTATGACATAACTTTGAAAAAGGCTCCATCACAATATCTCTTGCTATACCAGGTGGGCGACCAGTGGAAAATAGTGGATTGGAGTAAAAAGAATGTGGATCAATACTAATACTCTTCTTTCACAAGTACCATCCTCTGCAATATGTTGTAGGTGTCTCTTATTGGTATTAGTTTATAAGAGCGTAATGTGGAGTGGAACCATTTTTCGCCTTTTGTATCTTTCATCTGCAATTCGAGCTCATCATTTTTTTTAGTTTTTATAGTCCATCTTTCAGGGGCATAGTATGTTGGACCTTGCCCTCCGGGTTGTCCGTTATCAAAAACGATAAGCTGGTATATTTCATCGTATTTAAATTGCCACATCAGCATATCTTTTTTAGGATCTATTGCTGCTTTATTAGGGTATAGCACTATTGAATCGAGCGTCTCTATATCTACAGATGGTATCTCTGCATACCAGTCTCTTTTTACATCGTTGTAGATGTATTGAGCAGATGATGCATTATAAAGAAATAAAAAAATGAAGGTGTAAAATAATTTCATGCTATTGTGGTTTCAAACACACATCTAAATTTATAAAAATATACTTATCTTAAATAATCAGCGATCGAAAACTTTCCTGCCTGATCCTACGGGATAGTTATTCAGGTAGGCGATACTGTCTATTTTATTATTCTCATTAATAATTGTTACAGCAGGCTGTTCAGTTTTATTAGCAGGCATTTTGCTATCCAGTAATAGTGTTTTTATCGTATTACCAGACAAAAGGAAAGTACCATAATTGCCTTGAGGATCATCAGTATAGTGTAAGGTATTTAGTTTACAATCAATTATTTCCAGCCTGGATGAGTCACTTCTTTTTCGGGCATTATATACATTGATACCTACTCTTCTGAATATGCAGTTCTTAATTATAACCTTTTGCGCATTATTCATCCCTATCCCCAACTCAAATCTATTATTCGGGTCTCTGTTATCCAGTGTGCAATTTTCGAGTGTGAAGATATAATCGTATGGGGAAGGCTGATCGGCACGGACACAATACTCATTCCTACTGGCATAGATGCTTACGTTTTTAACCGTACAGTTGGCTACCCGGTTTATTGTTGAAAATTCTTTCTCCAACCCGGCAGGCGCATAAATACCGGCAATTACAATGCTGTCCCGGTTTTGCCCTACTATATCCACAAAGTTTTTTAGCTCCAGCCCTCTGTAACCTTGTCCTGCTTCCGCATTGTATACTCCATTGGCAAGGTCCAGCTCGTAGCGGTGTGTGCTACTATTATCGTCGATAGCCAGCAGGGCAGCAGTAATAGAAGTATAATCGCAATTAAAACCAGGCTTACCTCCCTTCTTTATCCTGATATGCGTAATTGTAAAAGGTCGTCCGGAATTATTATTAACCCTTTGCCTGACAAATATCTTTTTATAGATCCCTATTGATATTCCTCCGAGGGCAAGAATAATAATAAGCAGGATCAGCTTCTCTTTTTTCATCATGTTAATTTATTGATGAAAATATTGCTAATGCTCATTATAAGTAATTGTGAACTGATACAGGGAAGCATGCTGGTGTCCATAGATCGTGTATCCGCTAACACCGCCCACAGGTACGGCATCTGTAAGAATACCAATCCATTCATCTTTATTTATCCGCGCTAATACAGGATAACCATAAAAGTCATCCATATTGGGTTCGGGTCTGTTTAGCTTACCCCTGAAACTCCATCCCAGCCTGTTTGTAAATACGCTGGCAGGCGTATTTACATAAAGTAACACACCGCCAGTGGTGCCCCCTGTTTTTCTATCACGAGGGCGTATCGTTGCCAATGCTATGATAACATCGTGAACAGAATCGTATGTCATATAGGGAGATACATCATTAAATGTAAACGGCGTGGCATCAACCCCGATGTTGGTAGATCCCTCATCTACCCATGTATTGCCGTTATCGGAGGATACAAATTGTTCATACGGGAAATACCCTTTATCCCTCCTGGCCAGAATTAATAATTTTCCTTTACCACAGTATACCATTGCGGGCTCGCCTATCACTCTGCTTGTATCGTTATATACTTCAGTTGGCACACTCCAGTTGGTCCCATCATAAGAATAGATAAGATTTATCTTACTTTGAGAATAGTAGAGCTGATATATTTTCCCACTGTCGGCAGTTACCAATTGTCCAAAAGGAACACCAACAACAGTTTGTATTTTTTGCGCAACTCTGGCGGGTGAAGTAAATGTTTTACCCTTGTCGTGTGAAAACATTAAATACCGAACGTAGCCATGTCCCTGATTTAGCTCTCTGAAAAAAACTATTACCATTCCGTTCTTATAACCGCCACCTATATTTCTGTCGTCGGCCGGACCATGATATACCAAAGTATAGGGTGTCCATGTTTTACCACCATCGTAACTAAAACGTTTTACTATCGAACCATAATTCGACATATGCGCATTAGAGGTATCAAGTCTGAAGATATCAAGCAGGCTGTCCTTTCCTATGGTCATTAATATTCCCTCTGAGGCATGATATGGAGAATTGAGCGATAATGATGCTTCGCTGCTTATCTTATAATTATCAGTTACCTCATCCTGTGCAACAGCATAAGCAGAATACATCACGCACAATAATATCAATAGCTTTTTCATTCCCTTAAATTTTCTTTCTTTTTTCAAAAGTGATGCCGTAAGCCATTATAACGTTTAAAATGAAATAATTTTAACAATGTGTATCACACGGCTGTGGCTTCCTTCGTTTGCTGTACTGTAGTCTCTTTTGGCGGGTTTATATACTTTTTGGCTATTACACGCCCTTTCTCCATAAAATATCTTTCATACTTATTATATACTATATAGCTAACAAAGAATGTGAGCGGGATAGAAATAATAATGTGCGCAGCAGCAGGCAACGCTATAAGCCCAACAAGGCCCCATACTATAGGGTGCAGAAGGTATACAGAATAGCTTGCTTCCCCTAAAAAGGTAAAGAACCTGTTAAGGATCCTGGGAAGCTTTACAGTATTCTTGTAAAAAGCAAAACATATAATAAAGCAGATACCGGTAAATACCAACCTGTTAATACCGGTAACAAGCACCGCCTCATTTCCATTACCCGTAGGATAAAAGATAAGCAATAAAAGCCCCACTGCCAGAATCAGCAGATCTGTTGTTTTTGAAATTTTTACTTCGCGAAAAAGGAAACCTATCAAATAGCCGCCAAGGAAAAGAAAAACCTGGTTTAACGGATTGATATAAGTAGTCCACTGATGTACCAGGTCAATATTTGGGGTTAATACCCTAAAGGCAAAATACAGATAGATAGCAATAATAGCCGCAGAAAAAAGATAGAAAACAAATTTGCTCTTTTTTGAAAACAGGACAAAAAACGGAAAGAAAAGATAAAAGACAAGCTCATTACCGATAGACCATTGCCCCAATGCAAGACCCGGACGGTGTATGAAACTGAAAAGACCAGTGAAATTTAGTACCAGTTGCTTCCAACCGGGATTGTAATGCTTTATGAGCAGGGTAAGAATAACTACCAGCCACAACAACGGGAATATTCTGAAAAAACGCTTGACATAAAAATCCTTAAGATCGGGTAGGGAGGGCTTCATGCGCCGGAAATAAACATAATAAAGAGTAAGTCCGCTGAGCACATAAAATATTGATACTCCATAGGAGCCAATTCGCATGAGAAATGTATTGGCGCCGGTGGTGCTGCCTACACCATTGTTCAGATAATGAAACAGCATGATACCACATGCAGCAAAGCCCCGCAGATAATCGAGTGTATAAAGCCTTGTGGACGCTACAATGGCAGTGGTATCTTTTGTTTTCATCGGGGCAATTCTATAATGACGCAAATTATGGTGCCCGGATGTAAAAAACAATTATAAGTGAATAAACAACGTAATGATAAAAAAACTCACCAGGTTCCCTAACTTTTTTTGAAATCCTTGCGTCTATCCAATTAACCAACCCCTTTCAATATGCTGAAAACCATAAGAATGTACCTGAAGGAAATAGTGATGATGCTACTATCACTAAGTGCAATTGTTTATTTAAGCTTAAAGATCTTCGAGGTGATATGATATCACCTGAAGATCTTTGGATGACAATGTTAATTTATCATTTGAGCTTTGTAGTCTATATTGCCAGCAATTGTCCCAGGAATTTTATCGTGAGTTATTTTATCTATTTTATTCTTGCTTAGCAATATTTTCCCTGGATTGCAACTAATATATTCTGAAAAATGAAAATTACTCATTTCGCTTTCTACGCACGAAAAAGAATAGAAATTATTCTTTTTCCCATTTTTAATGGAAGAAGCGTTATGGATAAATATGCCCTTTCCTTTAAATTGACAATTTTCGAAGCTTATTGATTGATTAAAATAAATTCCGATGCCAACGTCGAAACCATCATAGCCGCCATCATTATGAATGACGCAGTTTTTTACTTTTAAATTATAATTGCTGGGGCTACCGGTATCAGCATGAATGCCATACTTATTATTGGGAGTATAGATAGTCAAATTTTCAATGCTACAATGGGCAGGTTTATGTATTGTGGAATATTTTCTTTGACTTTCTCTATCGCCTGGAGCCATTGCACCTGAAATTATTACTCCTTCCCTGCTTTCACCTTTTATATCAACAAAATGCTTTAGTTCAATTCCGAATCCATTTGAACCACCTTCATTTTCGTATATACCATTAGAAATATGGAGAATGTATTTTTTTTTCGAACCATTATCTTTAATGGAAGCTAAAGCGTCTGTTATGGAAGTAAAATCTCCGGATTTACTGATGTAGATCTGTACTAATTTGCTACCGTCTCGCTCTTTTATAATTTTTGCATGTCTACTTAAAATCCCTTTAAGCATATAGGTATTTGATTAAATGTATACATGCAATTTACATACATTTTTGAGAGAACTAAAATTAAAGCCTAGTTGTGTTTATTAGCTGCCCTCGAATTAAACCATTACTACTTGCTGGTTGTAGAGCATAACCAAATATCTGACCAGTTCCTGTCCAAAAAATAAATTGTCCTATGCTATTTACTGTTAGGGGGGAATTATAAGAAATACTTCCAGCACTGTTATTAAAATACATTAATGGCTTTCCTCTATACTGCACTGAACCCGAAGAATAAGCACTAATATTTTCTTCAGCTACTCCAGCTAAAACACCACTTCCGGTATAGGGAGAAACGTTACCCCAATAAATAATATTGGATGGATAAACATCAGCCAATGCACTATCCGCTCCTTTTACTACCGCATAGCCTTGAGGAATAGTAGATGAAGTGCTATTATAATCTTGTTCATTAAGTGATACAAACTTTGCTGGATGATTACCAAATAATGCCGCAGCAGTATCCCTATAACCAACCCACCCAATTTTATTGGCTCCATCATCATATATTTTTGTAAAAGGCGGATACCACCCTCTATTACAGTTTGTATCAGTCGGATTAGAGTTATAAGTACCTGTTTGTGCATCTAGTGTTATACTATCTATTTGGCACCCTTCAAATACTATACTATCATTATTATACGAAGCAAAATCAGTAAAGAATGCCTGTTTCATTTTACATCCTTTGAATTTTAATAATAGCGCCGAACCAGATTGTCTTGAAGTTCCTCCGCTTTGCGCATTGTGCCAAAACATACCCCATCCTAAAAGATTACAATCAGTGAATACATATTTCTGTGAAAAATATTCTCCAAATCCCAAATCAAATCCAAATCCATCATCCGAACCCAAATGTCTAAAGTTTACATGATCAAAGTAAGCAACCCTGTTATTATCTACAGGATTGCTGCCACCAGCATTATCTAAGTGAACACAATACTTATTCTTATAACCTAAAATAGTTAAGTTGCTGATATTACTATTTGCTACAAACATTGCACTACCGTTCGCTTGGCTTCCATGAGAAAGGGGAGGTCCCATTATTATACAGCTATCACGTTGTAGACCATGTATATCTATAAAATCGTGACATACTAAACCATTACCACCATCACCTGGTTCTAAATATAGTCCAGGTGCTAAATCTAATTCCACTCTTTTCGTAGCTGTTACATTTGTAATCCTATTTTGCGCTGTTGTTATAGAAGTATCAAAACAATTAACACTTATTATCCCTCCATTTGCCGGCTTACGAATTAGATAATGTTGAATAGACGGTGTGCTAGGCGAATTATAAACAACATATGCATTATATAGCAGAGTATTCAATGAGCCGCTTTCGCTAAAAAGCTGACCGTAATAGTTTAAGATTCTTGCAATACCATTACCTGCACTTGACACTTTAGTCCAAACTGGAGTTGATGGGTTTGAAACATCTAAATATAATACCTGCGTATTATTCAATGTATCCGTATGAGCTGTTATTGCTGTGAAACTTTGGGGATACCCAGTGGATACCACGAAACCATTTGGTATCGTAAGTTGTACGGTATTCCCTGATATGTTATTAATTGTAACAGTTTGATTTGTTGCTGGCACATATACTTTTAATGTCAATCCTAATGCATTCATACCATTTGTTATACTTGTAGGTGTAAATTGGCCTTGTACACTCGATATTGTTGACCATGGCAATCCGTAAGCACACCCAATAAATATCTTTCTCGCTGCATTTGCTTTAACATTTGCATTTATAGGAGAAGCATTAATAAATGTAGGACTTGAAGGATTGCTCATGTCAAGTATTAAAGCATTTAAGTGATTTATTGTGCCAGAATAGGAGGGACATGCGATAAATGAAGAACTATAACTACCTGATACAATAAAACCTGAAGGAACTGTGACATTAATATTATTACCAGATGCCGTATAGGTAATTGGATTAGAGCTAAACCAATAAATATTGTTAGCGTTATTATATGCAGTATCCAGCTTATAAATACTATCTAAAACAGGTGTTAAGTTTGTGGGAATATCCACTTTATCATAGCTCGTCCCATTATCAATAAGTGCAGCATATTCGTTTGAAGCCAAAACGATACCGCCAAAATTTGCATACGTTCCAACAGTACTGGCAAACCAATATTTGCCTTGCAAATGTGAACCTGGGCTTGTTGACGGAATTGCTGCACCTTGTAAACCGCCACCTGCTATCAATTGTTTTACAATATAAGTAGTTGCAATTTTTGAATTTAAACCAGAAGTAGTATCGCTATAATGGGTTAAGCCAGAAGTACTATCATTCAACTGTGTAATCGTCACAGCTTTGGTAGTAGTGTCATTTTGGTTTAAGACAAATGCGCCTTTGCTTTTTACTCCGCTGTCGGCGCCGAGTATTCCCTGATATTCATACCACTTTGCCGGCGAGCCCATATAGGTTTGTGCAAAAGCAGAGTAGCAGCTAACGAGTGTTAGCAAACTAAATAGTATCCTTTTCATTTATTAAGAATTGTATTGTATGGTGATAACTGAATTATTTTTTAGCGCTCCATAAGTGGAACTTGTAAAATCAAATTTGCCTGAAGGAGCATCAAATGTTACTCCTGCAGTTACCCACTGAAGAGGTAGATTATCAATAAATATTACTCCCAGTGGAGTAACATTTTTCAGGCTATCGTCCTGCAAAGTATTTCCCTCCGGTTTTTGCATATCTGCAGGATTGCCTGAAGGCAATGTTTTTATTGTCCAGGTTTTATCCTGGATAGTCTTTACAACTGTCAGATCGGTCCCGATCACTATAGTATCTATCAGATCGCCGAACTGCCCCTGCGTGGGAATATCACCGGTCTGGAAATATGATTTCAATGTATCTCTGGTTTGTATTGCCATTACAATTTGTTTAGTCGAGTGGGATAATGCAATTGAAATAAAACTCGTAATTGGATATCGAAGCATCCGATTTCAACAATCCTATGTTTATTCTACCATCTGTGCCTATGTCGCCATTTACTTGTTTAATAAAATCTACACCTGCATCATCCTTAAAAAGATTTATGCTTACATATCCTGTAAAAGGAACACTATTATTAGGACGATATCCCGCTGGCAATGTTGCAATTAAAATAAATGGAGGGTTAGTTGATACAGATGCCAATGAGGAAGGGTCTGTGACAGTTAACACAGCTCTGATCTGCAAAGTATTATTTAGTGTATTTTTTTTATAAAATATCTGACCAGTTGTCGTTCCTGTCCCGGCTATTACATCTAAAGAACCGAATGCTGTTTCTTTGACAAATGTCGGCATCTCATTACCACTCCACGCAAATGATGAACCCACAGTTGGCACAGCATTACCTAATGTAAGCTGTCGTATCTGCTTAACCGACGGCGTACTACCATCGTTAAAGGTTAATGGAGTATCAGTTTCTACAATTATCATGCAAAGTTTCTCCGGAGAACCAGGCGGAAGGAAAGGAGGCAAGGGGCCTAGCCACCCAACAAAATATAATAACTCCCCATTGTAAAAAATCCATCCTGGAGCAACTGTCCAACCGGTTGCAGTAAAGCCGGAAACAATAAAGGGACCACTTCCGCCTATTGCTGCTAATGCTAATATTGTTTCTGTATAAGCAGTTTGCAGCCAGTCTAAAGTATCCTGTGTGAGCGGAAAACCTCCGGGCTGCGAAAAGTCAAATTTTCTCATGCTATATAATTTGTATTTTATAATTTTCTTTAGAAGCTAAACGATATTCATCTATAAGAGCACGCATCCTGGCTTCATCAAATATTACGGCGTGCGGCACAACTACAACAAAATCGTAGCTGCCTAATGCTGTTTCGGCTGTTGTGTATAACCATTGCGGATCATTTTCTGATGCTGTATATATGAATAATGGCTTTTCTTCTAATGCTATATATATGTATAGTGGATCAAATTCAGGTCCGTCTATTATATATATTCTTCTTAGCGCATAATCGAACGTATCATTTAATACGCCCTGCATGAAACACACCTGGCTTGTGTGTGCGAGGTTGTATAAATTGCTATTCCTGTTTGTGGTAAATAAGCTGTAGATATAAACCACGGGTGCAGTTAATACACTCAGCCAGGCCACCATTTTGCTATTGCGCAGCCTGGGTGGCAAAAGAATATTTACGAGTGCTTTATAACTGATATCAAATAGGGGCATGTGCTATAAAGTTTATTGTCAGATCAGAAGGGTTAATAATTCTCAGGTAGCCTGCATCCGGTTGGTATTCTGGATCAATAGTTGCATACGGTAGTGCTCCAAAGTTTGCCTGGGCTAATTTTACATCAGCATTTACTACACCACTTACGGCATTTAAATAAGCAACCAGGTAGTTCACGACAAACAAACCATTGAATGGAAGGTTTTGTAAAAATGTATTTATAGCATCCTGCACCGGCGTATTTTCTGTTCCATCCAACCTTGCGCCGTTATTATCGAGTACCAATGCATCGTAATAAACATCCAGGTTTAATCTTAAAGAATCCGGATTGCCACTCGTGATTTGCAGCTTTACGCCAGCGTCTTTTATCACATTCATATAAGCTGCAAATGCTGTTAATTGCGTACTGCTTAATGGAGCTAACGCACCGGCTGTAGTTGTAGCGACTTTAATTCTTAAATTTTTGGACAATTCAGTGGCTGCAGCATAATTTACTACCTGGCTTGCAGTTATTACCGATGGATCGATTCCCGTGTTATCATAAGTATCGTTATCGGCAGGTAATGAGTAACCAAACTGGAAAGCTTTAGCCATTGTAACATACCACTGCAGCGTGTGAGGCTTCATTGTGGCTATTATATTGTTTACTTCAGCCACATGCTGGTCAAAGAGATTTTCCGATGTCCATTGACATACTGCAACGATATAGGTCCACAATGTCCATATAGCTACATTGCTGGTGCTTGTGAGCAGCAGTGACAATACAGGATCTGCATTCTTTGCATCAATGATCGATTGTTGTATTTGCGAAATAGTACGAGCCATGATTTTTGTTTGTTTTGATGTAGAAAGCAGATCACATTATTGTAAGATCTATACCCACTTTCCAGAAGCCGATTCCTTTATATATTGTAGTATCAGCGGTGCCGATAGAGATATTATTTTGTTGCAAATACAGGAGTGTATCTGTATCCAGTGTAATAGTTGTGGGCACTGTAATATCTGTCCCTGCCTGTAGCTGGTCAGTTATACTTAATCCATTTGCTGCAAGAATACTGAACAGGGATTCCATAGTACCTGCTGCCATTATTCCGGCGTCGGGCACTGTTTGACTAGGGGTAATAAGCATTGCTATTGATTTGTCCGTTTGGTGTTAAAGCTAAACTCGCCACTTTCATTCCGTCTCTTGTAAATTCTATATTGATGGCACGCAGCACATTTTGCAGGCCTTCATCATCCAGGTAGCTGTAGATACCTACGCATATAGTAGGATTTTGCTTGAAGGAACCTTTACCATTCAGCAACAATTGGCGCTGATGCTGATAAGTAGATTCTACACAAATAAAATCTCCGTTTAGTGTATTGATGTCGTCATTCTCATCCAGCGCGAGGTCGAGCATTTTCGTCATAGGGTTCTTTCTTTTATTATTTATTAACTAAGAGTATATTCAAATGTGCCGCTTACCGCACCTGCACCGTTTGCAAGGCCTGCTGTGTATGTAATCGTTAAACCTGTAACAAATGTTTTCATTGCTTCGGCTATTTTACCGGCAAGATCTGCTGCTGCACCTTCGGCATCATTTGTATTGCTTCTTTGATCGAGAAAAGCACTTTTGATGCTGTTCTCCAGTGTTGTTGTATCCAGTGCCATCAGTTCTATGTTAAAAGGTTACTTAATCTTGTTTGTATGTCTTGAAAATCTGTTGCGTTTATTGGTGTGCCACTTGGGCCGCTGCTGGTAGTTACAGTCAAAGCAAGTATTTGTGTCAGCAGATCATTTAATATTTTAAAAAGGCTTTCATCTCCGCTTTTTATGCTGTAGGTATTTCCGTCCATCGTGAAGACCTGCTCGTTGATGGTGATGATAGCTTTCTGCAATACTTCGCAGCTCACTACCAGGTAATCAGGGTTGCCAATATCCAGTATTTGTACCCAGCTACCCTCAGCAGGTATTAGTACAGCTCCGTTAGTATCCTGCTTTAGCGCCTTTAATTGCACATCCTGCAACGTCAGCCCATTCGCGAGTGTTACACTACAGGTGTAAGCCGATGTATCAACATCGGATGCCACGCCTGCGAGTGTTGCACTATCTCTCCGCGTAAACGTTTTTAACAGATCTCTTAAATGTTCTGCCTGCCTGCTATTTACCATTTTATAAAGCTTTACCGAGTTCTACAATGCGCCTTGCACCTTTTTGCCCAAATTGTATTTCCACACTTTCGATCAAATATTTTCCCTGGCGTTCAGGATATTTGTCGTCGAGTATATTTGTCGCCCAGCCATGTAGCGAGTACGGTGTTAAAAATGCTGTTATCTTTCCTTTATAGCCGTGAAAAATATTTTTCAAAGCAAAATTTTCGGCCTTAGCATCTATTGTAGCATCATCGGGGACATTGGTCAATCTCAAACTCTTTGTTACTTGTGATGATTGCAGGCCTGTTCCGTATTGCTTTGTTACCTGGTGTTCTTTTCCTACAGCATCTTTATAAGTCACTTTAACCTTTACATTCACATCCTGGAGTCCTGTAAATTTTAGGTTGTCATCTTCCAGGGTGTTCCATCCCAGCTTGTATGTTACCATATCATTTGTCTGGTATACATCTTTGATAGTTGCACAAAGCATATTTCCAAGAAAATAGGTGGTAACATGCTGGTCCTTTAGAAGATCAAGGACTTCTGCTCCTGTCTTTTCGTCTATTTTAAATGACGAGAGTTGAAAATCAGATATGTTTGGATCCAGCTTTATATCGGTACCGGCAATAATTAATTGCAGCACTTGTTTTAGTGAAACGCTTTTCCAGTATTTTGTAAACTTTTGCGTATGGCTCAATTGCCACACATAGCCCACACAATCTATCTGGCATGGAGTGGAAAAACCTACTGCTTTAATAAATCCCACAAATTCTGTTTGCAACTGACCATCATAGCCCAACTGTATTGTCACTTTATCACCTTGCGAAAAGATCTTTGCAGTTTCTGAACTTACAGATATCTGTGATAAAAGCGGCAATGCCTGTAAAGTATTTGAAGTTTGCAACCTGGCAGTCGCGGGTATTTTTAGCGTAGCTGTATCTGTATAAGAGTGTATACTCTTCTGTATGTTCACATCATTCACTGATGTAAATGTGATAGAGTCGTTTTGCCTTACTCTGTTAATTGTTACGTTAGATGTCAGTATATACATTAGTCTAAAGAAAAAGGAATGCCATAGATCAATGAAAAAGGTGTGTCGCTTGAAAGATTCATTTCATAAGGTTGCACATTGGGAGCAAAAGATTTGCCGGCTGTTACCAACTTCAACTCCGTGATCACAACCTGGTCTACCTGGTTTTTAGCCTGGGTACCAAATAAATTTGTTCCCTGGTTATTTTGAGAAGCTCTGTCCTGTGTAATTAAAAAAATATCTGTTTTAGGGCACACTATTGCTACCGATTCATTCTTTTCAAACAGCTCGCGCAATGCAGTAACCTCATTTTCCGGGTAATCAGGTGTTAGTCCCACGATCAGGCCTTTAATATTAATTTCATACTCCTGTATGCTTATAAGTTCTTTCACACTTCCTCTGCGATTCACCATGGGTGTATCTACAATAGTCTTCTTCACTGTAATATCTACTACAGGATATTGTAACGTAAGTCCGCCCAATGTTACCGGCATAAAGTATCGTCTTCCTTTGCCGTCAAACCCATAGTATGGGCTGCCATTCTTTGATTGCAGTACAGGAACGCTTAAATCCTGAAATTGTGGTTCATCGGGACTAAAGCCAAATGCCTGCTGAAACAAATCGGGGATACTAAATGAAATCTCGGCCATAGTTTTTTAATCGTTTGAAGTTTCTGCGCCGTTTAATACGTGAGTAAACACACCAATTATTTTATGTTCTATTTCTTTATAGGTCAACTTATTATCGTTGTACACATTTATGTTATCGAAGAATTTGCTCACGTTGATAGTAATATTCTTTGTGGTGTTGACATTGTGATCAGTATTGGTTCCAAAAAAATGTGTGGTCGCTCCGGACATATTAGCGTTAGGACTCCAGTGTCTTGCTATATAATTTGTATTTGCAGGCTGTTGGAATTGGGATGGCTGATTAGCGGCGATAGAAGGAATATAGGGTCGGTGTACGGCAGTGTTATCCGAATAACTAAGGCGAAATCCATTATCTGTATTTATTGAGGAGGCCGGTGAATTAGGATTGAACATAACCGGGCCGGATACATTTTTTGGTTCAGAGAATAAATACTGCTCCGCCTTGTACAACCCATAGCCCGCAGCCGCTGCTATTAATACTTCCGGAGCTGCTATTGCACCTAGTATTTCTCCTGCAGTTGCCAATGCGCCAACTCCTTCGGCGGCTCCTACTTCGAGGCCGCCGGCAGCCATGCCCCCCATTTCTGTTGCTGTTGCTGCAACACCTTCTGCTTCCGAGGGTGCAACATCTACCATTCCCTCGCCTAAATTTCTCACGTCTGAGACGAAGCCTGTAAATTTTTTTACTTTTCCTGCTCCTTTACCGATTGTTCTGATGATGCCTCCCGCTTTTTTCCATCCTAACGCATCAACTAATGGTCCCAATAGATCTGCTCCATCTTCTACAGTGCTTGAAACGTCACGTACTGTGCCCACCTTATCCATAAATTTATCTAGTGTGCTTTCTTCTTTTTGCGGTGCATTGGTTGTGCCGTTATTGTTTTCGCCACAACAACATTGTATAATGTATGGTGGTGTCGCGTTAGCAGGTGCGTCAAGTTTGTTTGCTGTTGCAATAGAATGACTAGCAGTATTATTGCCGGAGAATAAATTATGTACGCTTCCGTTAAAAGAATTTATCGATGTTGTAAAGGCATCTATCTTCTCATTCAATTGCCGCAACAAACCATCAGTTGATGACGAATTATCTACATTGCCTGTTGTGGATGTAGCAATATTGTTGCCAGGCAATAATGTATCCGGCAGTGTAGGTATGTTCACCTGTGGTGTTACAATGCTGTTCCATATATTACTCGATTGTATTGCAAATTGTACAATGCTATCCATCTTGCTATGTGCTTTTTATATTGTTTTCTTTCGTCCTGATATATACGAGGTGAGCTATTTTTTGTGCAAACTCCTGGTCGCTTAATTTCTTATGGTCGAGGCCCGGCATGTAATATTCAAGCAGTGTTTCATAAAACCCAAGGAAGTCGCGCTCCGGGCCGCCGCGCGCTTCCGTTATAAGTTTACCAGGGTAGCTTTCTTACCTTCAAACTTGGTTTTTAACTGGCCGGCAAGACCATAAAAACGTTGGTCGTTTTTGATCACGTCTTCACTGCCTCCAATGAAAGTTAAATTGGCAAGCTCTTCATACATATCAAGAGCTTTTTCCTGCGATGCCTTGCTCATAGCGCAATTCATTTCATTACGATTAGGATTTTTGAAATATGCGATATGATCATCTGACTCAATAGCATAGATACCTTGCGGATATTGCTGTTTCCATTCGGCTATTTTTTCGTCCGTTGCCTGTCCTATTAATATGTGCTGCGACATTTATGAAGATTATTTTACGTGAGATGATCAATTAGATTTTATTTGCAGAAATAATATGGGTAGGGATATTTCCATTTGTTTTGCGCCCTGATCCCAGTTCCTGTTATAGCTGCTCACCTGGCAACGCACCAATGTATCGGTTTGCAATGGTCTGTTACCTTTTGCTTTATATACCACCACGATATCAAATTCCAGGTCGAGCAGATCTCTGCCTGCAGCTTCTATTGCAGCAGCGTTGATATCATCAAAAGCTCCTTTCAATACTTTGATAGTGCCTGTGTATTTACGATTACCGCTCTGTATGCTTATGGGTTCGTCGCCCGCGCCATACAGATGTGCTTTATCCTGTTCAACAGTATATTGTACACTACGTATTTTTCCCAACGGAGCGCCTGCCAGCGTTATTGCCATATCCGACCATTCGCATTCCTGGCTATTAAAAACTTGTATTGCCATTATTAAAATTGTTTTTAGTTATTAATTATTTACCCGTTTGCTGGATTATCAAAGCTTAGGGTCACGTTAATAGTTGTAGCATAGCCCACAGGTGTTATTTTCAGCGTTACATTTAGCTGGCTTGTGCTAAGCACGTTCTGATTAGGATCAATAAAGCATGTAACCCCGCTACAATTATTATTTGCAACCATTGAGAGATTGATCTGGTTTTCCATCTGTTGCTGCAGGTATAGTGCAAAGCCTGGGTCGATCAATCCTGTTTTAGGATCTACGGGAGCTTCATCATCCACTTCCTGTACAAAGGTTGCGTAAGCTAAGAGGTGTGCCTTGTCTATCACACGGCCACGAGCCAGCATTGCATAATCGTCGGTTGTTGTAGTTGCTGTGGGATCGCCGGTAAAGAAAAATCCACTTAAGCTTTGATAGGCTTTAAAAGTGATAAATCCCTTTGAAGTGATAGCATCTGTCTGTGTATATTGGTCGGCTGACGTTGTTGCAATAAACGCAGTGTTGGTATTCAACGGTCCGTTCTTTACGCGGCTTATTTTTCTTTGTACCGGTATAGCTGCCAGAGTACCCAGACACAATCCTAAAGCGGCATTCGCTCCGCTAACAGTATCGCCAATTAAAACGGCAACACGATTGTTTGCTTCTGTTGTCAGGTCCGATAAGCTGGAAGCAGTACCTGTAAAAGATGTACCACCTATTACTGCACGGAAAGGCTGCTCTGCCAAAAAGAATTGTTGCGCCAAAGCCTGTATGTTTGTTACTGCTGTATATACATCCGCATTGATACCATTTGTGGTTACTACAGGACTGCCTACACTATATACATGTGCGTCATCGCTCATAATTCCAAGTATCCTCACTTTGCCACCGGCAAATTGTAATAGCTTGATAGCACCATTTGTATTGGTCTTGTCTGCCATTTGAGCTACCGTCATAGTATCTGGAACCAGCATTATGTATAACTGCGCTCCTTCATTCAATGCATTTGCATAGAAGTCTGTAATATTTTTATATGCCAGTGGATTATTAGTTGTCGTCAGTCCGGCAGTGATTGCATCCTGCAGACTGGTGATAAGGAATGGCGTGCCTGCCACGATAGTGCCTTCTGCTGTGCCGTTGAGCACCATGCCTGCAATACCGTCCTGGGTTTGCAGCACAGAGCCAAGAGCGCCATTACCAAGTGTTACGTTTACATTACCCATGTTTTATAGTTTGAAATGTTGTTGTGTGATTATATTCTTTTAGTTGTTCTTATTTTTCCTTTAGGAGTTATACCCTCAATTGCATCCTGTAAATCGGGGAACATGGATTGTGTTAATTTTTCCTGCTCTGCGATTTTTTGTGCAGTTTCCTGTTCCGTTTTTATTTGTGCTGCCTGTGCAGCAGCCTGCATCTTATCTGTGTCGCCTGTTTCCCAGGCTTCATATTCAGCGCGGGTTATTTTTTGCACATGTTGTTTTGTGCTGAAGGCATGTGCTGTAGCATCCTGTTCCTTAAAAAATGCAAAACCATCTTCAGTGAAATAGAAATGATCTGCCTGTGGATGCCCATCAAAATATTGTTTTGCGTGTTGCATTATAATGTGATTAATATTTTATAAAACCGAGTAAATAGGGGCTACCTATGCTGCGCTGATGTCGTACTACTCCATATCCTTCACGACTGCCATTGTTATTACTGTTACCCTCTACCGTGTGTATCACCAATCCATCTATTTTTTCTATGATACCTGTATGCCCATTACCATGGCTATAGCTTAGTATAAACTGATCACCGGGTTTGATCAAGAGTGCAGCATGTAGTATGGCATCGTGTTTAGACACTTTAAACTGTATTGCTGTTTTGTTCCAGCAGTCTTGCACGCCTGCAGTTCTTACTAGGGGATTTTGTATGCCAAGCTGGTTTGCGGCTTGCGCATAGCACCAATACACAAACGATTGACACCATGCGTAACCAGGTTTTAACCCCACAGATGCGAGATATTTGTCTACTTCAGGGCCTGAGTTACTGCCTACCGGTTTTTCACTCACACCCAACTGGCTTACTGCGATTTGCAGGGCCAGCTGAGGAAGTGAAGCAACAGCAGCAGGAGATGATTGGGTAGGATTCATTTTTTATCTATTCTCTGTGGTTTAAAAATTATCGTTTACAAAACGATATGGAGCTAACAGAAGGGTAAGCTGCTGTCACGAGTTTTTTCTTATTATTTGTTTGCAGTGTATTTAGCTTGTGTGTATAGATCATACAGCGCTGTCTTCAATTTGTTGCCATGTAACGCACCGGCTATCTTACTTGCCATTTTTACAAGTATGCCATCCTGAAGATCAGGGGATAACTTTTTAAGATTATCGGTATAGCATTGTAGCTGATTTGCTAATGTGGTACAGCTTTTGCATGTATCCGCTATGCTTAGAGCAGGTATCACATCATTCAGCACTTTAAGCAGATCTGTGCGTATTGCAGTACCTATATTTCCTGTAAGCGCAGTAATAATATCCGCTGTTGGTGATTGCAAAACCTTTTGAAGGTTTTCGGTGAATTGCAGCGCTGTATCTATATGTGCGTTAATGTACTGGTCAAAAGACTTGTAAGCAGCTCTTATTTCAGAGCTTACCTTAGGGCAAAACATAGTGTTCTTTTTTTAGAATTAAGAATTTTTATTAGCACCGTCTTTCGCTACTCCCAGACCTACTGCTGCTAATACGCCAGAATAGGTTGCGAACTGCGTCGGTGTGATGTAATGGAGCGTTTGTAATACAGTGAGCGCTGCTATGGCTATGGCGGCTAATGTAGTGCGCCAGTTTTTATATAATGTTTTCATCGGTTACAGATAGTTGATAGTTATTATTTTGCTTTTCTATTAAGCGCAATCTGCTTTCATGATCCTCCAGCTTTTCTTTCATGCTTAGTATTTTCTGCTCATGTTTCGTGGTTTCAGTAGTGAGCTTCTTTATCTCATCTTTAATCTCACTAAGCAATTGGACAACCAGGTTAAAACCTGTCTTTGAAAAGAATCCTATAATGATGCCTGATATACATACAATACCTGAAAGCACCCAAATCTGAACGTCATGCATAGCTAAGCGGTTTAATGATTACTTAATAGTTTGATTACCGTTTCATTTATTAACTGGCAGCTCCTTGTACGATCGCTACAATGTTTTCTTCGGCAGCACGGCGTTTTCTACCACCCATACGAACAAGCATACTGAACAGGTCACCATAGTAAACCGGGTTATTCATTTGCTCAAAGAACAGCACGTCACCTATTGCACGTTCTACTGCCTGTGATTGCCAGCAAAGCACTGAATCACAATCTGTAGCGAGACCTGCTGCCCCTACCACTTTTGGCGCTGCTGATCCACTAAGGTCGTAGGCCATTGATGTAGAGCGTTTCATTATTTTAAAACCAAACAGCTCACCAACTACTCCTGTTCTTGGATCCATCACAGATGAGAAGTCACGATATTGTGTTGCGGTCATATCGGTGATCAACTGTTGATATGCCTGCGCACTGAATAATGCATAACGGTCTTCTTCCGGTACATTAGTACTGTCCAGTTTCATTTGAGCCTGGCGCAGATCCCATGTAGTGAAGTTCAATCGGTTGCCTGTTGCGCCGGGCAAATAGGCAGCGGATTTAGTAGGGGTATCAGCAGGATTTGAATTAGGTATACCTGTGCTGGATATAATATTTGAAGTGGGTGCCCATGTGTACAGCATATTTTCGGCAATGTTCTGGCGCAATGCTGCCTCATGTTCGTACAAAATACTTTCACGTTTGTTATAGCTCAATTCTACTTCTTCAGCATTTGTGATCAGTATGGGATCAGACGTATAGGAATCAAGATTGTAATCGTTGGTCGTATCTGTACGGCTTGTTACAGTTGCGGGTATTGATGTCCTGTTCTTTACTATGTTAGGTAATCCTCCTGATTGTGGGATGTGTACTATTTTTCCGCGCACCACGTATTCGCTGGCATCTACCGATTTAAGCAAAAACTCATTGTTCTTAAACAGGTTAGCCACAATGTGGTTTTCCCATATTTCGCGCTGAATACCTGCAGCGGTTAGCATATCACGCTTAGGTGATTTCAGAAAAATGATAGCAGCAGCGAGTAAAATGATAGGAATAACAGGGTTTGCGATAAGATGCACTGCATTGCCTACAACAAAACCGATAGCGATAATAAGTGAAAGAGATTTAAATAATTGCTTCATAAGTACTGGTTTTTTTAAGTTGTTGTGTGTGATTAAAGTTTTTGATTTGTTGATTGACTTCTGATGTTATGCTTTAGCTTTTTCTCCTGGCTTGTGATTAAAGTGTTCTTCAAATTTTTGAGCATATAGCTCGGGGAACTGCTCTTTCAGTTCTTTAAGCTTGTCGCTTCTATCCAGCTCATCCCAGTTTAGTTTCAGCAGGCTGCTTGCTTTTTCAGACCTCAGATTTTCTGCTACCTGTATAGTGTCAGTTATTGCCTGGTACTTTGGCATTGAGGCAAGCAGGTCTTTCAGATCTGTAGGGTTGTTTGCGTACTGTGCAGCCAGTTTGTTTTTCAGGGCTACTGTTATGCGCTTTTCTTCCATTGCTTTGTCTAGCATGTCTGCAACCTGTTTCTTACCAAAGGCTGCACGCAGGTTGGCAACCTCAGTTTGCAGATCAGTATTTTCAGCCTGTAACGTGGTGACTATTGCTGCTCTGTCTGTGAGGCTATTAATAGCAGCAATAACATCAGTGCCATCCGAACTGTCTGCAAGAGAAAGACTCTTTAATAATTCAGGTGTTAGTGTGATTGATTTCATGTTTACGATTGATTTATTTGTAAAATCGGCGAGGTTAAGTGCATTGTCATCTTCATCATATAATTGTGTAAGGGCATTATAATTGCCGGGTATATCTACAAGGCTGCATTCTTTATTATACCATTTGGTAATAGTGGGTCCTGTTTGTCCCGGCAACATAAGTTCAGGATCGTTTGAATATTCCAGTACAACAATATGTCCTACAGAAGCAGCATTCAGAAAACCATTCTCTACTTCATCTGCTGTTTGCTGTCCACGTGTATTTGATAAATTGATCTCAGGATAAGCTGTTACCTGGTCATCATCCATACACAGGTCGCACCATTTCACTACTACACCACCATCGCGCTGATGCATGTAATAGCCAATTGGGTTTTTTTGAAACTCCCCCAGTTGGTAGCCGGATGAGAGCAGGCGAAAGCCGTACTCATTTACCGTGCTATCCGAAAGGACGAATTTTTTATTGATTTGTTTAGAAGCCATCGAGTATATAATATTTAGTGAGAGATTTTTATTTGCGACTACCAAAAGCATGTTTCACGGTGTAAAATTGCAACGCTCAGAAGGCTGCACCAAATCGAATTTTTATCATTATCGTAAAACTGTATAATGACTATACAGTTTTCATATAAGCATAAAAATTTGTCGAAATAAAAATCCGCAAGCGATGGACATTTGCATCATGGATAATGGCTTTAATAAAAATCCAGGCAAACTAAGTAATGACCAGAAGCGCGAATGGGCGCAAATGCTCTACACACGTTTCGACCTTACACAGAAAGAAATTGCATTAAAAGTTGCTGCCGATGAAAGCACTATAAGAAGATGGATAGCTGAAGGCGAATGGGATAAAATGCGCAGATCATTGCTCACTTCCAAAGAGGAACAATTGCGTCACCTGTATGATATTATTGCTGCCATTACTATTAAGGTAAAAGAGAGCGATGAGCTGGGAGATACAAAGGACGCAGATAAAATAATCAAGTACACTGCAGCAATAAAAAACCTGGAGACAGATGTGAGTATGGGTGAGATGATAGAAACGGGAATGCAGTTTATCCGTTTTGTTTTACAGCGCAATCTTGATACAGCTAAACTCATCTCTTTACAATTTGATGCCTTTGTCAAGCATAGGCTAAAACAAGCATAAAAATGAACAAGCTGAAAACAGATAAAAAATATGTAGACGAATGGACTGAATTTGAATTGAACATCCGCAGTTCTACAGCTATTGATGTAATTGAGACATTGGAAGAGCAACAGCAGCGAATAAAAAATTTAGAATTAAATACTGAGGATTGGTTTAAGTATTATTTCCCAAAATACACTTTTGCTGAACCTGCACATTTCCATATAGAGGCTACAAAAAGAGTAATAGACAATCCCGAATGGTATGAAGTTCGCATGTGGAGCAGGGAGCTGGCCAAGAGCACACGCACAATGATGGAGGTGCTGTACCTATGCCTCACCGGCAAAAAGAAATATGTGTTGCTTATTAGCAATAGCCTCGAAAATGCTACTCGTCTTTTACTTCCTTACAAGGCCAACCTTGAGTTTAATCAGCGCATTATTAATGATTATGACCTGCAGGAGAAAACAGGGAGCTGGCAATCATCTGAATTCGTTACACAGAGAAATATTTCCTTCAGGGCATTGGGTGCCGGCCAATCACCAAGGGGCACACGAAGCGAAGAGTTGCGACCAGATATTTTATTGTTCGATGATCTGGATACAGATCAGGATTGCCGAAATCCTGAGATGATCAAAAAAACGTGGAAGTGGGTAGAAGAAGCCGCAATCGGTACACGATCTATTTCCAATCCTACACTTATTATTTTTTGCGGTAACAGAATAGCTAGAGATTGTTGTGTGCAGCGCGCTACCAATTTTGCAGATCATATAGATGAGATAAATATTCGTGACAGTGAAGGAAGATCGATTTGGCCTGAGAAAAACAGTGAGGTAGATATAGACAGAGTGCTGAGCCAGAAAAGCTATGCGGCTGCGCAAAAAGAATATTTTAATAATCCTATTACTGAAGGATCAGTGTTTAAAGAAATGGCATACAAAGGTTGTCCGTCATTAGAACAATATACATTGTTGGTATGCTACACCGATCCTTCTTTTAAAGACACAAAGAAGAATGATTATAAAGCGACAGTATTAGTAGGCAAGTGGCGTGACGAATATCACGTTATCAAAGTTTACCTGGAACAAACAACCACAGCCAGGATGATAGACTGGCATTACGATATCATGAGTCTGGTAAACGGGTGCAATTGTTACTTCTACATGGAGCAGGTATTCATGCAGGATGTACTGCTTAAAGAATTTTACGATACGGGAAAATTGCGTGGAAAAACAATTCCTATCAGTGGAGACAAACGACAGAAGCCTGATAAATTCATGCGCATAGAAAGCCTGCTGGAGCCCCTTAACAGAAATGGGAAGCTATACCTGAATGCAAATGAAAAAGACAATCCTCACATGCAAAGATTAGAAGAGCAATTTATTGCTTTGGCTCCAGGCAGCAGGGCACACGATGACGGGCCTGATGCTGTAGAAGGCGCTGTCTGGAATATCAACAATAAGATATCATCAACAATTGCCGCCAACTTCAATATCATCCCAAGATACCTGACCAACAAACATTTCTAATATAACTACAAATAAAAATGCCGCTATGAGCTATTTACAAAAATCTGATCTATACACTAATATGTATCCTGAAGTGATCGACGAGATCACACGCGCAAATGAAAGCAACCCTCCTGCAATGTATGGAGATGCTATTGTGAATGACGCTATCAATGTTGCAATACAGGAAGCAAAAAGCTACCTAAGCCGGTATGACCTTGTACAGCTATTTGGCAGCGCAGATGGCAGCGTCGCACCCACATTAGTTGATTACAATCTGCAACGCAAAGTAAAAGACATTGTCTGCTGGCATCTATTAGCGTTGTGCAATACTAATATTGATATGACCTTATTCGAAATGAAATACAACCGTTCTATTGAATATCTGAAAGATATACAAAAAGGGCTTGTTAATCCTGATGGCTGGCCATATATAGATACAACGAACGAAACTGCGCCACAAGGAGATGCAATTGATGTGCAGTATTTCCCAAAGCGTAATAATAATTTTTAGGTGAGCTATTGTTCTTTATAAACAAGAAAATTTGGATTGATATGGCGTTCCACTATTACTCTGATCATAGATATGATATATGTGCTGTCGTGGTAATTATTTACCTGGTTGTTTATGTGAAAACGAATACCACCATTCTCAGGCCTGCAATACAAAAGATCGGAAGCGCCATTGTAGTCAATATCGCTGTCGTGACTTTGCAAATCCTTTTCAAGCGCATTCATCTCATCAGCTATGTTATTATAGATATCAATAAACATTTCAGGATTTTTTAGGCCCTCCAGCAAATAACTGTCTTTTGTCCTATCAAAATGTGTCATGCCGATATTTTCAGAAAGATAGAAATAAAAATGCTGAAGATAATATAGTGCTTGCCGATTTTGACTAAAGCTTAACCTTATTCAAAAACTCTAAAAACTGAAAACATGCTTGCCTACTTTCCATACAAAAGCCAAATAATTGAATTAGAATATGCGTACCCCATTGAGCTATTCATTTTTGAAGAATGGTTAAGTGAAGCATTAGTTGCTAATATGAATTAACAGTTATTGAAACGCATTTTTACACTTCTGAATTTTAAAAATAAAATCATGTCGCAAAAGAAAAATCTTAAACAAAGCGCTGATACTGATAAAAGTTTTCAGCAAAATATTGGTAATCAGAACCCTACACAAGATCAGGATAAACCTGTGACAGGCGAAAAAATAAAAGTAATACTCAACGATGTGCAGGTTAGGTCGGTTGACCGCTCGCCTAAAGATGTGCTTACATGGCGCACGGGTTTGATACAAGCAGAATCTGTTTATTATCCAAACAGGCAAAAACTATACGACCTGTACGATGATGTATTACTAGATGGTCACTTGTGGGGCATTGTCAGTAAAAGAATTGATACTGTACTGAATAAGCAGATCTATTTCGAAAAAGATGGCAAAAAAGTAGACGCACTGGATAAGCTGATAGATAGCCTGATATTCAGACAGATACTTACCGATATCATGTGGACACAAATGTGGGGTATTACCGGGTTTGAATTTATCCCTGGCAACGAGATAGATTATAGACGCATCCCACGCAAGCATATCAAACCTAAATGGCAGGTGATCTCCTATGAACAAACCGGCGAAGAAGGGATAGATTATACAGAGCTGGCAAATTTGTGGATCATTGGCGATACGCACGACCTTGGATTATTGCTTCGCTGCGCTCCCTATGCGTTATATAAACGAGGCAATATGGCCGATTGGTCAAACTATATTGAGTTGTTTGGTCAACCTGTGCGTGTGATAAAATATGATGCTTATGACGAGCAAACGAAAATAGAGCTGAAAAAGATATTGGATAATAGTGGTAGCAGTCTTGCACTGATGATACCGAAGCAAGCCGATTTTGATATGAAAGATGGCAAGCAAAGTAATGGCGATGGCGAATTGCAGGCCAAGTTCAGAAATGCCTGCAATGCCGAAATGAGCGTAGTGATATTAGGCAATACAGAAAGCACCACCAGCAGCGATTCAAGTGGATATGCCCAGAGTGAAGTACATGCAAAACAACAACTCGAAGTAACCAAAAGCGACATGCAGTATGTGAGAAATATGCTGAACAGCAACTACTTTCTCAATATTCTTAAAAGCTATGGTTTCCCGATAGACGGTGGAAAGTTCACTTTCACTAAGAGCTATGATGTCGAGCAATTGAGAGAACGGATATCAATTGATGTAAAGCTGGTCAATAAATTAGGGCTACCGATTGACAATAGTTATTTCTATGAAACTTATGGCATCCCTAAACCCAACGGTTACCAGGAAAAATCTAACGTTCACCAGAAAAAACCAGACGTTCAACCTGAATAATAGCCAAAACGTATTTTGATCACAGTTAATTTTTGTTTACGCTTACCGGACATTTTTCAACGTTAACCCGGAAAAACATAACATTCACTGCCAAAATCGCAACAAAAACGTTACGTTTTACTTAACAATAACAAAAACGTTAACTGGAAAAAGTAATGCGTTCACAAATAAAAACTCAACGTTAACCGGAAAACAACATATCATTTATTTGAATATTTATTTTTCAATCATTATTAAACCATGAATAGCCCTTTTGCCAACATTTATCTGGCTATACAGCAACAAATACAAACTGCTGTATTGAATCCGGATAATACACCGATGATACCCAGTATAGATCAGGACCTGGGACAGCTCGATTATTACAAGGTCAGGCCTTCTGTAAGCTTTCCCTGTATCCTTATCGATTTCAGCAACTGGCGATTTAGCAATATGAGCGAAAACGCCCAGCTTGCAGAAGGCGATGTAATACTCCGGTTGGGATTTCAGCCTTTTAGTGGCTCGGGCCAGGAGACACCCGAAGCGTATAGAGAAAAATCGATCAACTATTATGATATAGAATGGGCAATACACCAGGCATTGCAGGGCTGGAGCCCGGGCGATGATTATGGAGTGCTGGTAAGAAAGTGTGTAGAAACGGAAAAAAGAAAAGACCCGTTTAGAGTACGGGTCATTACTTACAGCTTAAAATTTGATGATTATAGCACAGTGAGAGAGCTACAATTTATAGGGGCTGAAATTAATATAGATACCGAAATTAACGAGGGATAGGGCTAACGTTGGTATATCAAAATTATGCTTGTATTGCTTCATGAACAACGTGTAAAATACTATAGGGCATACGTGAAAAATACCCTTGATTTTGTGCCTTGAAATACTATTATGCCGCAAACTTATCCCTCGTTTTCGGGATATAACAGGTTACTAAACAGCAGTTATTTTGTATCAACAATTTTAAAAATACCAAAACAAGAATGACAAAAGACCCTGAAATAAAGAAACGAAAAATAAAAGAGTTAGTAGCAGCTATTATCAGCTTAACGATAATAATTTTTATAAGCTATAAAGTTCTTTCGGGAAGATAAAAATATATAAACTGAAGACTTTTCATTTTAGAGGTGAACAGGTTTACTGTAAGGGGGCTATTCTCTATAGTCCCCTTTTTATTTATTAGGCGCATGCGCCCCCTCAGAATTGTTTTAATTGGATAGCCGGATATTAATAGTTCAGCAATTTCAACAGCCTGTTCACATCTCTGATCGTTATCAGGGCTCCGCTTGTATTTAGTATGTCCTTGTCCTTCAGCTCCCTTAATACACGTACTACTGTTTCTTTGGATGTCCCAACCATATTGGCCAGGTCAGTTCTGGATATGGATATGTTTACTCCTTTATCTGTTATATATCCTGCCTGTTTGTATTTCTCGTGGAGATAAATGAGCGTGAAGATCACTTTCTCCCTCACAGGGTATTGTCCCTGTATAGTAACTGTATTTACAAGCACTCCAAATAAATGACTAAACAGTGTAAGCACTATTCTTGCAAATGAGGGAGATGTGTCTACTGCCGCCAGAAAGTCTTCCCGGGGAATAAAAGATATAGTGCTGTCCTCAAGCGTGGCAGCGGAATCGAGATACTTTTCATTACACAATGCTGCATGACATCCCATCAGCTCACCATTGTTGCATACATATACTATCTGCTCTTTGCCTTGCGAATCTGTTTTGTATCTCTTCACAAATCCACGATCTATATAATACACACCTGCCGGGTAGCTGCCATCTCTGAATATTACTTCCCCCTTTTTGTATTCGTGCGTCGTCATATTGCGGCACAGGATATTAAAGTCTTCTTTAGGAAGATCTTTCAATATTATTGAGGAGTTATAGTAATATTTATTCAAAGGATATATCTCGGCAGCAGTCATCATAATTACTTAATCTATTAGATTAATAAAAATATAGCAAATTGAGAAATATCAACGGCAGCATTGATATATCTCAATGGTTTTCTTAAAGTGAAAAAATATCTTTGGTTTCCAATATTGGTTAGTTCCATAGTTAGCTGGTACCATTAAAAAGTTGATTAACTGTTTTTTGATCGTTAATCTGGATGCTTTTAAGCTAAGGCTAAGCGTTAAATCTAATTACAAAAATGTTAATGAAATAATAAGATATTCAAAATTAATCAGTATGATTAAATAGCTATCTCACCAATATTCGTGATTGATACTTTGAACTTTAATTATTCATTTTGTATCATAAGAGGAAAATAATATCTTGATTTTAAGCAATTTATAATATTTTCACCCTAGCGTCCCTTATCACCACGAATACAGAGGGAATATTTATACGCAAAAAAAGGTGAACAACCGGGAACTATTTTTATGGTTCCCTTTTTTTTGCTATTCGAATTCCCTATCTATAATAAAAAAAGCTCCTCAACAAGAAGAGCTTTAGATATAATTAAGTAAGGTATTTTAAGCTTTCTTTCTTTTAGCAGATAACATCTTTGCGCCATAACCTACACCAGCAGCAAGAAGTATACTTAAACCACCGTCAAGTGGAGCCCCGTCGGCAGGTGGCTTATCATGCCCATAAGCATTGCCAGCAAATGAAATAAGAGGCAAACAAATAAGTAAAACGGCCAGCAATAATTTTGGACTACTAAATACTTTTTTCATTTTTGGGTGTTTCGTAAAGGATTAAAATGGATTCGAATGCAAAGTTACTGTTTACAAAAGTACTTATCCTACGCTAAAAACACAATAACTCCCCGATAACAATGTAGAAAAGCATTTAATTTGTACACTTTTCAAAAAAGATTTAGCCTGTTTTCACAGGCTAAATCAATATCAAAACAGTTCAATTATTATTTCACCAGTACTATTTCGCCTTCTTTCTTATAAGTCTTTCCATCAGCACAGATGTACTGTATCAGGTAATAATAAGTACCTATATCCTGGGGCACTCCATTATGTTTACCATCCCAGCCTTTATTCTGTTCATTGGTTTCAAACATTTCCTGTCCCCATCTGTCATACACTACAAATCTTCTTATTTCACGTTGGCTTTGACCAGGCAAAGGAGCAAACACATCATTTTTATTATCACCATTGGGTGAAAATGCATTCGGGAAGAACATATCACAACATGCATGTGCTTTTATAAATGTACTGTCTATACTTACGCAACCATAATCTGTCGTTACTTGTAATTTCACATAACCCATCAGGTTTACAATACCGAACACATCCCCTTTATTATTTTCAGTACCAAAGAATTCTCCCGGAGACCATGAATACATATAAGCAGGGTTATATTGTTCTACTGAGAATTCTACGCTGTCTCCCACACAAGGATTGCTATTGCTAATGTGCGCAATGTGAGCATCACCCAAAGGATGAATATTTATGGTATCCATGATAAGTGGTGAAGGACATTTGTTGGTAATAGCTTTAAGGCTTATTACATAAATCCCCTGGTTGCTGTATGTAACTCCATATGGGCCGGGGCCTGTACTACCATATACTATATTACCACCATCGAAATTCCAAATATAATTACTTATGGTATCATTGGATGTTCCTGTTTGTATAGGCACTATCTGGTTCGCGCAGGCATCTTTGGGTAATACAATCGGCACAAATGGTGCCTTTCTCACATCTACAGTATATTGTGCTAATGGGCTTGTACAACCATCTGTTTGAACTGATAACGTTAATACCCGGTTACCCGAAGAATCGAATCTTATTACAAGCGGGCCTTGGCCACTGCCGCTAATCACAGCGCCTCCGGTAGGGGCAGTCCATTCGTACGATGCGGTGGTTGTTGCGTTTCCAAAATAAGTGAAGCTCATAGTATCAAACTGGCATACATATGGCGCACTTCCTACTATTATGGCATTTGGTTTTGGTTTTATTATTACCTGTACTAATGATCTGTCACTTTCACAACCATTTACCACCTGACTAACATAATAATTAATTGTATCGTTCGGGTATGTTGTAAGTGGAGTGGGCGGTATTGGCGAAGCAACTCCTCCCGATGCCGATTCGTACCACAATATTTTTCCACTTGTAGCAGGTTCAGACAATGGGGTTGCCACATCGTTCTGGCAATAATAAACCGGTGTGGTTACTTCCAAAGTTGCAGGTTTTGCTATTACTGTAACTGTAATTGGCAATCTTGGGCCCTCACAGCCATGTATCGTCTGACTCACATAAAAAGTATATATACCCGGTGTAAGAGTAGATGGGGTTGGCGCAATAGGATTGCCTGCACCACCACCAGCAGAATTATACCATAACAGGTTTTGCCCTACTGCAGTGAGTATCGAAGCCTCCTCAAATTGACAATAGGTATATGCAGGGGTGGCAGTATATGGTGCATCAGGAATTGGGTTAACAACTACTGTTTGTGTAGATTCCTGGCTTGTACAACCATTAGTATCTGTTTGGGTTACATACCATATAAAGGTGCCTGGAGCTGTATCAACAGGAATCGGTGGAACAGCTGTTGCCGCACCGCCACTAGGTACATTATACCACAATAATCCTATGCCCGTAGCCTGAAGTGCTACAGTCGGAACATTCTGGCAATAGTCATAATTTGTTACATTTGGAGGATTTGGTGTCGCCTTAATAATAACCTTTGTCGTACCGGGCGTGGCCGATAGACAACCATTTAATTTTGAATACACTGTATATATTCCGCTATCAGCAAGTGGTGGATTGAAAATAACAGGATTGGATGATGTTGAGCTGAAACTATTAGGTCCGCTCCACACATAACTTACTCGGCGTGTTTTGCTGGAAGCGGTAAGATCTATTTCGTTTCCTATACCTGAGCATATAGGAGTGTTATTCCCTGCACTTGGAGGTGCTGGTAATGGTTTAACTACTACATCTACAGAATCAGGATAAGCAGATGCACAACCGGCCGATGACACTGAATATACATAGTACTCTCCGCCATTAACCATTGCAACATTGTTGATTGATGTATCAGCTGTCACACCTGTAAAGCTATTGGGGCCAGTCCATGTAAATGTTGTCTTTCCAGTTGTACTGGTAGCACTCAGTGTCAAAGTGCTATTAAGGCAAACAGGGCTATTGCTTGCTGCTATCGGATTATCGGGTAATGGGTTGATAGATATATCTATACTGTCTGGCAAAGAGACACAACCTCCGGCTGAATCCATATAAGTTACATAGTACTTGCCGGAATCAGCATAGGTTATACTGTCTCTGGTAAGTGTTGCAGAACCTGAGCTTACTGAAGTAGCAGAAAATCCGCCCGGACCAGTCCATGTATATTTGCCGGCAGCTATACTAACTGCATCTGTAGCTGTTATGTTAAGCACACCATATAAGCAGAGAGGTACATTATGGCTCAAAGTTGGTGCTGGAGGAGCATCAGGAGCCTTTAAAGTTACAGGACCAACCACGTTAGAAACACATGAAAAATACGTAGCGGTAATATCACCATATATACCGGTGTTGAGGCCACTCATCATAACTCTTCCTGTTGCATCACTTGTCAATGTAACAGGAGGCATAGTAGCACCATCCAAAGTATAAGTAATGGTGAAAGTACTATTGGGCAATAATCCTAATAAAGTAATTTGACCATCATGTGTGGTGCAAAAACCAGGGTTAGATCCTATTACACTTGTTATTTTAGGAGTGAGATGCACGACAACATTCACACTATGTTTGGAAGCACATCCGTCAGTAGATCTTGCGAGCACTGTATATTTACCTGTAGCCGTGGTATCAGCATTGGTGATAGTAGGATCTTGTTTAGAGCTTGTATATCCATTAGGTCCTGTCCAGGTATATGTTACACTGGGCGCAGTGGAGGATGGCAGCATAAATGATATTGTATTGCCGCTACAAAATTCAGTATCAACAGTTATTACTGTACTTGGGGTTGCTTTTACAACTACAGTATCATAAGCAGCAGCAGACGTAAAACCACCCGAAGTAGCCCTTACACTATATGAACCTGCTTGTGAGAGTGTTATATTAGCGATTGTTATTGTTGCACCGGATACAGTAGTCCCATCTGGTTTTGTCCATGTATAGGTAACAGGCGGTGTAGCAGTAGAAGACGCTTTCAGAACAACTGTACTTGTCTCACACAATGTATCCGGAGTTACTTTTGTTATAGTTGGTGTAGCTGTCGGACTCAGTATTTTTGCAGTATAGTCATGGGTCTCGCCATAATTATAGCTACTGCAAGGATCTATTGTGTTATCAGCAAGTACACCATTTACAAGTCGCACGCGCATCCGGTGTGTACCGGCTATAGCAGTCGTTGGAATTGCAATTGTAAAGTTTGTATCCAGAATGTGTACAAGATTGATTGAATCTACTATTTCAGAAGATGAGAAAGTTCCATCATCGTTAAAGTCTATCCAGACCAATGCGTGATTGGTAGCGCTATACTCAGTAGTTATATAACCATTATAGCTCTGGCCCTGGATCATTTCAACAGATTCGGAATTTCTATCATCATAGCTACCGGAACTGCAAACCGTACTATCATCTATTATGGAAGTACCGAGCGCTCCTGACAAATGAAATGTATCAATGTCAATAGGATAGGGACTAGCGCAACCTGAAACATAAGACGGCGTGCAATATGTCTGTGCCCGACCATCTAATACCCCACAAACACAAATAAAGATTGCAATTATAACAAGTATTTTTCCTTTCATAATTTTTTATCTTTTATATTCTTACAGTTTTTAACAATTTGGGTCTAAGAATTTCTTACATGAACATGTCTGCTAAATAGACACATTTTTATTTTACTACGTTTGCCAATTACATATATTTAATATAGTTTAATATAAATAATTGATTGTAATAAGCTCCTTTTATTTTAAACAAAGGTTAAAAGGGAACTAAAAATAGCAAGTTTTAAATCTTTTTTCAATTTTTTTAAAGAAATTCTTTATAAAATGGTTAGCTTTAGATATAAAAGCAAATATGTATAAATTTTATCTTTATGATATTTTTAACTGCCAATTAATCATACTTGTAGATAGATTAACTATCAATTAAAAATGACGTTAACTATAATTGCTTCTTAGAGAATATAATTTTTTTGAATTCACTGCATAAAAAAACCTGGTAGCAACTACCAGGTTTTTATTTCTTATAAGAGAAAGGTTATCTGATGAGCACTACCTCACCCTCTTCTTCTACTGTTTTATTATCGCATTGGAAGCTCAGGTACCAGAAGTAGGTATCCATATCCTGGGGCACTCCATTGAATTTACCATCCCAGCCCAATTTCTCATTGTTGCTTTCAAACACTGTCTGTCCCCATCTGTTTACTACTCTAAACACTTTCAACTGATGATGGCCTATAGTGATAGGAAGGAATACATCATTCTTACCATCGCCATTTGGTGTAAAAGCAGTAGGCAGGCTTATTATGCAGCATGCCTGAGTATTCATGAACATGCTGTCGGTAGCCTGGCAACCGTACTGATCGGTAAGAGTAAGGAATACATTGCCAGTGGCCTGTATCTTAGCGTATGCAGTATTACTGATTTTTGAATAATTAGGGAAATATACGGCAGGGTTCCATGTGTAAGTATATTGTCCTGTAGGTGCAGTAAATACTACACTATCACCAACGCATATATCGTTTTTACTCACACTCAGTATCTGAGCCGGTGGCAATGCATGCACATGAATAGTATCACTATCAGGCGCACTAACACATTGCGGATATGCAATGGATAATGAAATTATTTTGTCGCCAGGTGTGGACCATGAAACTGTATAATTACCCATTTGTGAACCTTGCCCTACAATAGCGCCGGCATAATTCCAGTTAAGATTTAATGCATTTTGCAAACTGAAAGTAGCTACCTGTAAAGCAGTGGAGTCATTCACACAAATATCCTTCTTTATGTTGTATGTTATCGGTGGCGCATAACCTACATTAATATCCTTAGTAATCGTTGAGCTACAACGCCAGTTCTTCACTGTTAGTGTAATTGCTCTAACTCCCAATGAAGTATCGAATGTAATTACATAAGGACCTGCACCTGAACCGCTATTTACAGTAGCATCCTGGAAACTCCATGTATAAGAAGTTACTCCTGTGTCAGGGGCAATACCGGTAAAGCGTACATGCAATGGATTTGAATTACATACTTTGTCTGTATCAACACCTATTCCAGCTACTACTTCATCTATATATAGCTCGGTCTTAGATGCTTTCGATGGGCAACCATTCACTGTTGCTACCAGTGAGTAGGCACCGGTATCGGCTTCTACCACATTTGTTCTAGACGCATTTTGGTCGTTACTGGAGAATCCGTTTGGCCCTGTCCATGCATAGGTAGCTCCTGCAGAATATGGAGCGGTCAACAGCAATGTGTCGCCAAGACATAAGGGTCCGTTATTACTGATATCCAATGCCGGTAATGGCGGATGTATTATTACTGTTATTGCAGATTTATCACTCAAACATCCGCGTACAGTTTGTGTTACATAATAAGTGAAATTATACATTGAATCCGTACGTGGTATAATAGAAGTAGTCGTTCCTGTATCCGTCGGGCTATTTGAGTAATACCAACGCAGATTCTGTCCGGTTGCTGTAAGTGGAGTTGCGACTGCATTTTGACAATAAAATATTGTATCAGTTACTCCAGGAGGTGGTGAAAGATTTGGAACAAGATTAATAATGAGTGTATCAGATGCACATGAAGGCGTACTTCCTATTGCCATTAATGTCTTTGGAGTAGTGCCCATTGTTATTTTCACAGTTGTACCCTGGTTAGTATCCAGGTCTGTGGACGGGAACCAGAACCAGTTAAAATAAGCACCATTAACAATGGAAATCGTTGCCACGCTATTTTTACAAGTTAATGCGGTATCTCCCGAAATGTGTGCTGACGTATCAGTACCATCTTGCCATTTAGGCTTTGTTGATTCAAAAGCTGAATCCAGATCAGCCGCTCTCAGCACATAGGCGTATGCAAAGCTTACACTATCACCCGGAGGTATATCTCCAAGCTTAAACACAAGGCCAATGCCTTCGTCTTGTGTTTGCTCTCCGCTATAGAGATAATCTGAAGTATCACCAATGCCGCCATTATCTTCATACATGCTATCAAGATCTTTTGCAGTTGGCTCCAGGCCGGTGGTGCTGCAAATAAAACATTTAGCTCTGCAATCAAGGGTCCCTAAACCAAGGTATGCTTTGGGAGATGATAACCCGGTTGCTGTAACCAATGTCCTGTTTTTAGCATTCGGAAGCTGGTAGGCAATTTTGTTATCTGTTGTAAAACCCCCGCCTGGTTCCGGTTCGTCATTATCAGGGTCTAATGTTCTGAGATAAAAAACACTTTTCTTGGTTACAGAAGATGTATTTTTTAGTGTGATGTAAATTGTAAAATAAACAGTTCCCGTATCGAGCGTGGTGAGCTGTGTTATTTGCAAGCTATCCATTTTGCCCTGCCATACACCACTAACTCGCCTGCCTGTACTGTTGTATGAAATATTCTGGCCTGTTAGATTTGTAATACTGAAAGGATAACCTGAAGTAGATCCGCAACTACCGGAACCATTCCAGGCATTTCCCTGCACTCCGTTTATTTCAATACTCCAGCCCTCTTGCGGTGTACCAGGTAAGAAATAATCACCAAAATAAGGAGGAGAGCCCACTGTCCATCCGTCTTTATCAGGATCTGCAACAAATCCTAATCCCAAAGTAGGGCACACTGTGGGATAACATGCATCCCAAACAGGGTCAGGGCCTTTAGGATGAAATCCCGGAGGAGCATCCACACTAGAGCCATAAGCGCCATTGGTATTTATACCCACTTCTATGTGCTTTCCCTGCAGAAAAACATTACAGCTATCCATCTGGGCTTGCAATTGTGTAACGCATAAAAGCATAAACACCGATGAGATAGCAATAAACCTGATATGGTTTGCTTGTTTCATTTGTAAAATTTGATCAATTAAAATATTTAAAGTTTATGAGTTATTTATCAGACATCTTTTCAAATGGAATGCTATAAAGCTTATTGGAAGTTTTTGTAGTATATACGTCTACATGATATTTTCCTGGCGCCAGACTTGAAATATCAAACTCCTTTGAGTATTTGTAGCTAATATTTTCTGGCCTCCATCTTAACACAGCAACACCGGCAGCATTTACAATATTTGCGTAAAGTGGCAATGGATCAGCAGTACCTAACACCATCTTTACGTCTGTAAAAAATGGCGCTGGATACAATGTATAGTTAATATTTACGTGTTCCATCACGCCTTTACTGTCCTTGAAGTTGTAATAAAAGCTTCCTGCTACTCTTGTGTCATCGTTATGCTGCATGCTTTGTGCAGATGCAACGTAAAAACTAAATAACGCGAGCACTAATAAAATTTTTTTCATAAAATTTCTTTCGGTTATTGAGAATATCTTTATTTCCCTGTTAAAATTTTTTTAAGGATTTCAAATATACTTTAAACTTTGCGCAATTATCACTATGCACAATTATACGATCATATTTTTATTTTAAAAATAAAAACATATATAATGCAGGTGGCATAGAGTTTTTCCATGTCTTATTTTATCACATCCAGCTTTTCAGCCATTGCGTCTCCTTCCCCTGTACTTATCATGAATATGTATGTTCCTACAGGCATGTTTGTGGTTGGTAATGTTATAACATGCTCTCCTGAAGTTAATGCAGGTTGAATAATTGTATTTAACACCCTTCCATTCATATCCATTACCATCACTTTTACATCTGTTTTATGGTTAAGTGAAAACTTGATATTAGTACTGGTGGTAGCAGGGTTAGGGTAGTTGCCAAAAAAGGTAAGATCGTTCTTTGTAATGCTTCTTACACCTTCAATATTATTAAATTTATGAATGATCGGAACTATAGATAAGTCTACATTCAGATAACCATTCCAATATGGATCTACCCATGTACCCGGATATACTTCCACCGCATTGCGTACATGATATATTGTATCGCCGGAAGCGTTCACATAAAAGTAATTTTTGTGAGATCCTGTAGCGCTGTTTATCGGCGTGCTACGTAATGTGATCGTATCCCCATTTACAGCAGCCCAATTGTAACTGATCTCATATCCCAGAAAAAATGGCCCCTGTGTCACAGCCGGAGAGCTAAACATTGTTACGTTAACTGAGTCTTCATAAATAGAGTCGAGTACAGGAACTTTATTTATTCCAAGATTAGCGATCGATACTGTCTGACTGGCCAATACCTGGCTTGAACTTGGAAAACCGGTCAAAAAAGACGCACTGTCTAATCCTTCAGTGGCCACAGTGTCTAATCCCCATACTTGTATATTTAATGTTTGTTTCGTTCCAAAATTGTAATTACCACGCCATATGCTTAATGCCCCATCTATGGAAACAGAGGTATCTGCCGTTACACTGACACCATATGATTCCGCACATCCCCGATAATTGTAGGCATTCATTCCTAAGTAATAGCCACTATCAAGAGGATAAACATTATCTACATATAGATCGTATATCGTATTGGTTAGTTGCTTATTATTATTAATTAAAGTATCATAAACCCGTGTTGTTTTTGCTCCTTTATCACTTGTATAAGGATGTGTTCCCTGGGGTGAGCTGCCAAATATATAAGGAGAAACCAGTTTTGCGCTTTGGGCAGAGCACGAAATGCCTGTTAATATTAATAAGGACAGGGAGAATAATATGGTTTTTTTCATAGATAGTTTTTAAATTATTACCTGGTAATTGTTATCCGGCCTGCAATAGCATCTCCATCATTTGTACGGATCATATAAATATAATTTCCAGCAGCCATACCAGTAGTTTGCACCTGCACAGAATGTGTACCAGGATTAAGGGAAGGCTGTGTGATAACCTGAAGCAATTTGCCCTGCATATCCATTACATCTATTGTTACATCGTCAGCATTCTTGAGCGCGAAAGAAATATTGGTATAATTAGTAGCAGGGTTAGGGTAATTACCAAAAAAAGTAAGATTGTTCTTTGTAATACCCACACCAAGCGGATACTTATATTGTATGATTGGAATAATAGAAAGATTTACTTTGTAACCATAATCATAAAAGCAATCCTGCCACGTACCCGGCGATACTTCTATTGCATTCCGAGAGGTATATATGGTAGATCCGGGCAGAGATAAATCAGGATGGTGCAAGCCAACTCCTATGGCATTTCCCTGGGGAGTTGCATCCAGTGTTATGGTGTCGCCTGCTATTGTATTCCAGTTATAGTTTATTTCATAGCCCACAAAAAAGCTGCCGGTAATATTAGTGAGTGGCGAAACGAACCAGGTAATAACAGGTGTTGTATCTGGTGCAGTATAATTACCAACCTGCAATTGTGTAAGAGGTAGTTCCTGGCTATACCGAACTGAGCCCGGAAATCCCTGAATATAATTACTGTCGTTTTGCAAGTAGAGCTTATTGTCCTGTCCCCACACTCTAAAAGTTAAGGATTTAGTGGAACCAGGCTGAACAATTCCATGCCATGCGCTTAATAAACCTAATATCTGTATCGTTGTATCAGTTGAAATATTAACATCATATAGTTCGGCATATCCCATATCGTTATCTACATTGGTGCCGAAGGTATAGCCCTCCTCCTGATGCACCTGACTATATAGGTAAAAACCTGCAGAATCTATTTGTGCACCTTTGTTATTCCAATATATTATAGTGTCGCTATAAAGTGTATCGCTGCCTTTTAATGCAGGCTTCACTCCTGAGAACAAACGGCTCTCATTGTTAACCTGAGGCGTATACATCCATTTGTGCATTGCAGAACTCATAGATTTCTGCGCAATACAGTTACTGCCGATCGTAATGGCCAGTAATAACAGGATAGGTTTTTTCATAGTCAGCTTTTTATCTTATTAGAGTCACCTCACCTTGCTCCTCCATTGTTTTGCCATCGCACTGATAGCTCATATACCAGAAGTAGGTATCCATATCTTGTGGTACTCCGTTGAACTTGCCATCCCAACCGAGTTTTTCATCATTGCTTTCAAACACAGTCTGGCCCCATCTGTTAACTATTCTAAATACCTTTAACTGGTGATGGCCTGACGTAATGGGACGGAAGATATCATTCGTTCCGTCTCCATTCGGAGTAAACGCCGTTGGCAGTGTCACTATGCAGCAAGGCTGCGTGTTCATGTAGATACTATCTGTTGCCTGGCATCCAAATGGATCTATTACTGTCAGATATATTTCTCCCGTAGCTTGCACCGCGCCTATTGCAGTATTACCGCCTTGTTGATAATTCCGGAAATAGGCTACCGGATTCCATTCGTAAGTATACTGGTTATTCTTAACCCCTGCAAAAGTCACAGTATCGCCAACACATATATTGTTGCGGCTTATACTCTGAATTTGTGCGGGTGGCAGATTATGTACATCCACGCTATCTGCCGCTATTCTTGCACATTGTGGATAGGTTACTTCTACCTGTACTACTTTATACCCTGCAGTGTTCCACGATAGGCTATAATTACCGTCCGTGCTGCCATTTATTACATTCGCCCCATCTCCGTTTACATTTATTGTTGCAGCATTAAGAAGGCTGTAATCTGCTACCTGCAATGACGTGGTATCTGCTACGCATACGTCTTTCTTTATATTAAAGCCTACTGCCGGAGCTGTAGCCACAGTAAATGTGGCAGAAGTATCCGATTCACATCGCCAATTTGTGATGTGGAGTGTTATTTTCTTTGTACCCACTGTGTCCCATCTTACTATATACGGGCCACCACCGCTGCCACTTTCTACTATAGCTTCGCCAAAGCCCCAGGTATAATTAGTACCAGTATCAGGGGTAAGGCCAGAGAAATAGATATGCAATGAGTCTCCAAGACATACGGTATTTCTTGCCGCACCTATTTCTGCTATTATGGCATGGAGTGGTACATGCACTACAGATGGATAGGTAGGACAATTAGCAGAGTCTGCAACCATCGTATAAGTTGTGTCTTGTAGTTTGATACCCGGTAATATCGGATTCTGGTCCGTACTAGCTAAGTCAGGGCCTGTCCATTGATAGGTATACCCTGTTGCAGAATCTGCATATAGCCTCAGCGTATCGCCAAGACACAGCAAACCATTTTCATGTACGCCCAATGCAGGAAGCGGAGGCGTAATAGTAACAGTTATTGGTGTACGGGGGCTAGTACAGCCACGAACTGTCTGCGACACGTAATAGGTTATTGTCCCGATAGAGTCTGTGCTGGGTATTAATGATGCAACGCCTTTTTCGGTTGAATCATTAGTATGATAATACAGTAAATTTTGACCTACCGCAATCAATGGGGTCGCCACTGCGCCACGGCAATAATATAGAGTACCGGGCCCAACAGGGGGAGGAGATAAGTCAGGACTCAGATATATAATCAATGTATCAGATGCGCACGATGCTGTGCTACCTACAGCCATTACTGATTTTACGGTGGAACCTACTTTAACATCCACCACAGTTCCTTTAGTTGTATCAAGACCACTACCATACCATTGCCAGTTGTAGTAACTACCATTTACAATAGAGATCCTGGACCAACTATTTTTGCAAACCAAAGCGGTATCCTGTGTTGCATGTGCTATTGAATCATCATTAGCTATCCATCTTGGCTGCGTGCTTAAAAATGCAGAATCCAGATCTGCCTGCCTTAATACATACGCATAAGCAAAGCTTACACTGTCATGTGGTTGTATATCTCCAAGTTTAAAAACAAGACCAATACCTACGTCTTGTACTAATTCGTCATTCAGGCCATATATATAATCCGTTGTGTCGCCAATTCCACCATTAGCTCCGTACATACTATCCAGGTTTCCCTCGTCAGGCGTTAAACTTGTTTTTATTATAAAGCATTTCGCACGGCAATCTAATGTTCCAAGACCGAGATAAGCTTGGGGTATATCCACAATAGCTCCGGTGGAATCATTTCCTGTACCTGTTGCGGATACAAGTGTTCTGTTCTTGGGATTGGGTAATTGGTATGTAATGATATTATCTGTTGTAAACTGTCCGCTCTCCGGTTCTGCATTATCAGGGTCAAGCGTCCGCAAATACATTGCATCTTTTATCACTTTGGATGAAGTGTTGGTCAAAGTGATATATACAGTGAAATAAACAGTATTAGTATCGAGGGTAGTAAGCTGTGTTATTCTTACACTGTCCATCTTTCCCTGCCACACACTGCTCACCCTTGGGCCGGCTGCACTATATGAAATATTTTTACCGCTCAGAGCTGGGGAGCTGAATGGTGTTCCGCCGCATCCGTCAAAACCACTTCCATTCCACGCTTTTGCATAATTGTAATTCAGTTCAATTGCCCATCCTTCCTGCGGATCACCCGGCAAAAAGTAATCACCATAATATGGATACGGCGTTCCTACAGTCCAGCCATCTTTATCGGGATCTGCAACGAACCCCAAACCTTCTCCAAAATTAGGACAGCTATTGGTACATACATTTTGTGTGGAAGCCCCTCCCTTAGGATGAAAGCCAGGAGGTGCGGCAATACTGGAGCCATAAGCTCCGTTTGTGTTTACACCAACTTCAATATATGCCCCTTTTAAAAAAGCATTACAACTATCCAACTGCGCAAAAGAGGGTCCGGCCACTAAAAGTTGTAGTAAAAGAAATGCAACAATATAATTTAGAGGATAGCGATATTTCATTTTAAATTATTTAGTTAGAGCTATAGTTTGTTATTATTCTTTGTTGAAAGGAATACTATAAATTTTATTACTTCCATTTTCTGCATAGATATCCATATGGTATTTCCCGGTGGGTAATGCCGATATGTTAAATTCATGCTCATACCTGTAATTTACTTTTTCAGGCTTCCACTTTATAACTACCGCACCTGCGCTATTTACTACTTTAGCAGTCAGCTCAAGATTATTTGCTGTATGTAACATCATAGTAAATGCGTCGTGAAATGGCAGGTGAAAGAGGGAATAATTAATGTTGATCTGGTGCTTTATTCCTTTGCTTGTCACATTATAATAAAAACTCCCGCCAATTACTGAATTATCATTCGATTGCCTGGCAGATTGACCATAGCTAAAAATCACTACAATATTCAATAAAACAAGTAGTAACAATTTTTTCATAAATCCTTTGATTTAGGGCATCATAAATATATTAAAAAATCAGCTTTTCTACTAAATTTTTAACTTCTAATCCTTTTTTAATTCTCCGTTTAACAATTGTGGGCGGCTGTGTTCGAGCCGCCCCTTTATATAAACTTTTATGTTTTATCGTATTAATGTTACTTCTCCCTTTTGCTCTATAGTTTTACCATCGCACTGATAATTGATGTACCAGAAATAAGTACCTATATCCTGCGGCACACCATTGAATTTGCCATCCCATCCTTCTGTTTCAGTTTTACTTTCAAATACAGTCTGACCCCACCTGTTAACGATTTTGAATATCTTCACCTGGTGATGGCCGATAGTTTTTGGTAAGAATACATCGTTCAGGCCGTTTCCATTAGGTGTAAAAGCTGAAGGGAAAGCCACAATACAACAAGGCTGAGTTGATATATACATACTATCCTGTACTGTACATCCATACTGATCTGTTACCCTTAGATATATATCTCCTGATGCCTGTATTATACCTATTGCTGTATTGCTATTTTTCAAATTACTTGGGAAGTAATAAGCGGGACTCCATTCATAACTATATCCGGAATCACTTGTTGCAGTAAATGTCACGCTATCTCCTACACAAATTGTCTCCTCTCTGCTAGTGCTATTTAGTATTGCTGCATTTGGCGGATTATGTACTGTGATCGTATCGGCTATTGGGCCACGCACACATTCAGGATAATCGATAGATAACTGCACTATTTTTTGTCCCGGCGTATTCCATGAGGCTACGTAGAAGCCTGCAGTGCCGCCATCAGCAATAGTAGCACTATCAAACTGCCATATAAGGTTTGAAGCGTTTTGCAAACTATAGCTTGCCACCTGTATGCTTGCAGTATCATTCAGACACACATTTTTCTTCATACTGAATGCTGCTTGTGGGGCAAAGGACACTTTTATTGTTTGCGTATCTTTTGCATCGCAACGCCAGTTGCTCACGTCCAAAATTATTTGTTTGGTGCCCAAAGTATCCCATTTTACAATGTATGGACCTTTTGCACTGCCATTCTCGATAGCAGCTCCCGCAAAATTCCACGTATATGTTGTTCCGGTATCAGGGGCAATACCCGTGAATCGTATATTTACCGGTGCACTGATACATACTTTATCCGTATCTATTCCGATGTTTGCTATTACCTGGTCTATACGCACATTTGTTGTTGCATCCTGTACCGGACATCCTTTTACAAGAAGCTGTATTCTATATTTACCACTATCCGCAATTACAATGTCTGGAACTTCAGGAGTTCTTTGCGTGCTGCTAAAGCCATTCGGACCTGTCCATGTATAAGTGGCAGCGGCTGCAGAATCAACTACAAGCCTTGCAGTATCTCCAAGACATAATGGGCTATTGTTACCTACTTGTATCGGCGGTGGTGGTGGATTAACTATTACGGTTATTGCTGCCATATCGCTTACACAGCTTTGCACTGTTTGGGTAACATAATATATATGCGTGCCAACTGAATCAGTTGATGGGGTAGGAGGCGTTACCGAACCTGTATCTCCCGACAAACTTTTGTACCATCTGAGGAAAGTACCCTCAGCAGTTAATTGAGCAGGTTTTGAATGCTGACAGTAATAAACAGTTGGGGTTACTCTTGGCGGAGGGGAAAGATTAGGAATGAGATGCATTACTATTGTATCGGGCACACATGCTTGTGATACACCGATCGCTATAATAGTACGGGGTTGAGAACCCATTGTTATTTTGTTTGTAAGGCCATGATTCGTATCCAATCCCGATTCTGGCCCCGCAAGAGAGTCAAGAACGGTAAGATTCTTATCGTTTGGGTTGCCCATGTAATTTGCTACAACTACCGTAGAGTCAAAGCCATTGGTGTTAGAAGCATACCATGTCCAGTGATAATAGCCTCCACGTGTAATCTTTAAAGGCACTACGCTATTCTTGCATACAGACATTCCATGTCCGGTAAGATAGCCTCCGAACGAGGCTGATGTATCATCTCCATTTTTCCATTTGGGCAGAGTAGACTGAAAGGCAGAATCCAGATCTGCTTCACGAAGCACATAGGCATAAGCGAACGTCATGCTATCATTCGGCATCAAGTCTCCTAAATTAAAAACGAGTCCAATACCCACATCATTATAGTAATAGTTATATGCTGAACCATAAATTGGTTTGCCAGTTTCAGGATTATAGCCAATTATCTTAGTTGAATCAGTATGAGTGCCTGTGTAATAATAATAGGTGGAATCATATGAGTCATGATCCAGTATATTATATGAATTAAACATTGTATCCAAGCTATCTCCATCAGGAGGAGTAAGCCCTCCTTGTAAAATAAAACATCTTGCACGGCAGTCCAGTGTTCCAAGTCCTAAAAAGGATTTTTTAGGATATGCGGCCCCCAAGGCTGCCACAAGCGTTCTATTTTGTGGATTAGGTAATTGATATGGTATATAGTTATAAGTTTCATATGCATTGCCCGTAAAGCTCGAAGGCGCATCCATTACATCATTATCCGGGTCTACTTCTCTTAAATAATAAAGGTTATGAAGTGTATCACTTGTATTATTGTATACCGTAATATACATTGTGAAAAACACATTGCCTGAATCGAGTGTCGTTTCCTGATTTATTGTAACAAGATTATCTACTGTTCCTTGCCATTCGCCTGTTACCGATTTGCCATCGTTAGCATAAGATAGATTAGTACCAGTGGCATTAGTTGGTATTGGATTAACACCACAGGTTGCATACCCACTACCATTAAAGAAATTTGTTCTTTTACCATTTATTTGTATAGCCCATCCTTCCTGTGGATCACCGGGCAAAAAATAATCACCAATATAGGTTGGAGTACCTACTGTCCAGCCATCTTTATCTGGGTCTGCAACGAATCCGACACCTAATGTACCACTATAGCAACCGCCTATTGAACCGCAAGATTGCTGCATGGACGCACCTGTAGTCCTGCCGTGATAACCTGAAGGACCCTGAACGCTCGACCCAAAAGCACCGTTTACATTTATACCTACTTCTATATGCTTCCCTTGAAGAAATACATTACAGCTATCCAATTGTGCTGTCGCCTGTAAAGCAGACAGCGCAACTACCGTTTGCGCTGTAATGATAATCGTAAACAGCCTAAAGTATCTCATATAAGAATTTTTATGCAATAGGTTTAATTTTTGGTGAATGGTATGCTGTATACTTTATTGTCTTTACCGGAATATACATCCAGGCGATAATCTCCCTGGTTGAGTGAGGATATATCAAACTGATGATGATAAACATAACTTATGTCTGTGGGCTGCCAATCGGTTATCGTTCTACCCTTCGCAGTTACAAGTTTGCAACTTAGCTCCCTCGGATTTGCGGTGCCCAACTCCATATTTATCACCTTACTAAATGGCGCAGGGGTAAGCAGGTAGTTTACATTGATCTGCTCTTCATATCCTTTGGTATTTTCTTTTATGAAAAAATGGCCTGTGACTACGGATGGATCAAGATGATTTGTTTTCGCTATTTGTGCGTTAGCGAAACAAGGGTATGATATGAATAAAAATAGTAATAGGTACCTCATGTTTTAAAGGATTGTTAAAGTATAGACGACTCGAGTAGCTTGTTGGTTGGGTAGATTAAGATTAATTTTTTACATAATACAGCAAAACCGCCCCAGTAACTGGGACGGTTTTAAAAAGACTAATCCTTTTCTAATTTCTTATGCTTCTGATTTCATCATTTTCTGGAATTTTTTTCTGTCTTCTTCGTCAAGCATTATTTTACGAAGACGGATGCTTTGGGGCGTAACTTCTATACACTCATCCTGCTGTATATATTCCATACATTCTTCCAGTGTCATTTGTATTTTCGGGACAATACGTACAGAATCATCACTACCGCTGGCGCGCATATTGGTAAGTTTCTTTCCTTCTACAATATTCACTACCAAGTCTCCTGGCTTAATATGTTCCCCTATTATCTGTCCGGAATACACTTCATCTCCCGGATCAATAAAGAATGCTCCACGATCCTGTAATTTATCTATTGAATAAGCGGTCGAGTTCCCGCCTTGCTTGGCAAGCAATACACCGTTATTACGTCCGGGTATATGACCCTTCCAGGGTTTGTATTCATCGAAACGGTGTGCCATTACAGCTTCACCGGCAGTATTAGTAAGCATTTGAGAACGCAAGCCTATCAAGCCACGTGATGGTATCTCAAACTCAAGGTGCTGCATTTCACCTTTTGTTTCCATTATATGCATTTCACCTTTGCGCTGTGTCACCAGGTCTATTACCTTTCCGCTGAATTCAGCAGGTACGTCAACAACTAATACTTCATATGGTTCGCAACGGCGGCCATCTATTTCTTTTACTATTACCTGCGGCTGGCCAACAGTCAGCTCATATCCTTCACGACGCATTGTTTCCACGAGTACGCTCAAGTGCAGAATGCCACGACCATATACCAGGAATTTATCAGCATCGTCTGTATCTTTTACACGCAGCGCCAGGTTTTTCTCCAATTCTTTCATCAGGCGATCACGTAGGTTTCGGCTGGTTACGAATTTACCTTCACGTCCGTAGAATGGAGAGTTATTAATGCTGAACTGCATGTTCATGGTTGGCTCGTCGATATGTATTACCGTAAGAGCTTCAGGATTTTCAGCATCAGCAATCGTTTCACCTATCTGGAAACCTTCTATACCTACTACAGCACAAAGATCGCCGGCGTTTACTTCACTTACTTTCTTTTTGCTCATTCCTTCGAACACATAGAGTTCCTTTACTCGGGTACGTGTCATAGTGCCATCAAGACGGCATAGTGTAATGGGCTGGTTTTCTTTTATGCTTCCACGCGTTACTTTTCCTATGGCAATACGGCCAAGGAAACTTGAATAATCAAGCGAGGTTATCTGCATTTGCAAATTACCTTCTTTCACTTGTGGCTCAGGTACTTTTTCGAGAATGACATCGAGCAGAGGTGTTATATCTTCTGTTTGGGTAAGCGATGTATTGAACCAGCCTTGCTTTGAAGAACCATAGAGTGTAGGGAAATTAAGTTGTTCTTCAGTAGCATCGAGTTGGTAGAATAATTCAAAAACGGCATCATGAACTTCTTCAGGACGGCAGTTTGGCTTATCTACTTTGTTTATCACTACTATTGGATGCAGGTTCAACTGCAATGCCTTCTGCAGCACAAATCTTGTTTGTGGCATAGGGCCTTCGAAGGCATCCACAAGCAATAGCACGCCATCGGCCATTTTCAACACACGTTCCACTTCACCGCCAAAGTCGGCGTGGCCTGGAGTATCTATCACATTTATCTTTACGCCTTTATAAATTACAGCAGCGTTTTTGCTAAATATGGTAATACCACGTTCACGTTCCAGATCGTTGCTGTCCATTATCAGCTCACCTGTTTCCTGGTTGTCGCGGAATACGTGTGTGGTGTGTAATATTTTATCTACCAGTGTTGTCTTGCCATGGTCGACGTGTGCGATGATGGCAATGTTGCGAATATCCATAATAAATTTTACCTGCTCTGATTAAGAGTTTATAGAAATCTTTTATATTTTTCCTTACAACAAATAACCCTTCCTTTCAGGAATAAAAAGGAAGGGTCAGTAATTTGGCCGCAAAGGTACGAAAATATTAGCTTATTTGAATATCATTATTTGGTTAAGGGAATTAACACTAAGTACCTTTTTAAGCTGTTTCCAAAAACTTATAGATACCACCCACCAGTTCATCATATTCTGCAAGGGAAATTGGCTTTTTATAATATTTCCTGCATCCCATTCCTATACATCGCTCCTCCTCATCCATTCGGGGCGACGATGAGACAACTATTATCGGAACATTTTTTAATACTACGTCCGCTTTTATTTCTTTTAGCACTTCATAGCCATCTTTCATAGGCATATTCAGATCAAGTAGCAGCAATTGGGGCAATGCGGCATGCTCTTGTTCGTATGCTTGCTTTGACTGAAGCAAATAAGCCATCAGGTTGTCACCATTCCTAAAAAATTGCAGCGATCCGGCAAAGGCACTTCGATGAAAGGCATCTCTGATAAACTCTATGTCGTCTATGTCGTCGTCTGCAATCAGTATTGAAATTTCTGTTTTCATACCACAGAGCGCAGGCTTTTTTGTTAGGGAGTTCTTGTGTAACGTACAACAAAGCTATATTAAAATTTATACCCAAAAGCCCATTCATACACGGTTTCAGTGAGGTGAGGGTATCATAGAAATTTTAAACAATTAAAAACTAAAGAGTTGGGAAGGAAAAATTTTTATGTTTTTTAGTTCATTTTGAATGGAGCAATAAGCTGAAATTCGGGGATATTCACACTTATCAGCTTTTTGTTGTAGAGATTTTCCATTTGATAAGTGCCGTACATTTTCCCCATATCGCTGCGAAGGTTGGCTGCAGATACATACTGATAACTTTCACCGGGCTCAATAATAGGCTGCTGGCCTACTACTCCGTCACCTTCCACCTCGCGGTAAGATCCATTGCTATCTATGATGTGCCAATGACGACGAAGTAATTTTACAGGCATCGTGCTGAGATTCTCTATTGTGATCCTGTAAGCAAAAAGGTATTCTGAGCTCAACGGATTTGACTGAGCCGGCTGATAGAAAGTTTCCACTGTAATACTCACACCTTCTGTTACCTGTTGCACCATATAATGCCCGCTTTTCACTGTAAATATAATTATTTCCGCAAACGAGAAAGTCATTATTTTATTAATTCATTAATAACGTCTTGTACAAGATCGTTCTCATAACCTTTTTGTATCAGATACCTATACAGCTTTGCTTTCGCCGTTAGCTTACTCTTTTCAGTGCATAAACCCTGCCACTTTTTTTCTGCAAGCTTGTGCAGTGTTTTCATATACTCATCAACGTCTATTTCCTTCAATGCTTTTTTTATGCAATATTCAGATATCTGATGAGCTTTTAGCTGTTGAATTATTTTTCTCTTGCCCCATTGTTTCATCTTGAATCTTCCTCGTGCATAAGAACGTGCATATCGCTCTTCGTTGAGTAAGCCGGCTTCTATCAATTTTGCAATATGTTCATTTACTTCCATTGTGATGCAACCCAGGTCATAAAGCTTATTCCTCACTTCCATATGGCAACGGTCCTGGTAATTGCAATAATGAAAAATAGAAGCCTGGATATCCATATTTTTTATAACAGGGGATAATTAATTTTACCTCCCCATATAAACCATTAATATTTGTATGTCACTGGGATTCACTCCACTAATACGACTTGCCTGCCCTAATGTGCGTGGTTTTATCTTGTTTAATTTTTGCCTGGCTTCAGCAGATAGCGCGGTTAGTTTATCATAGCTAAATGTTTCAGGGATTGTCAATCCTTCAAGAGAGGCCATCTTTTTCACAAGTTCTTTTTCCTTTTCTATATATACGTCGTATTTGGTCTGTATCTCAGCCTGCTCAACTACCAGCTGGTCTGTTTCGCTAATAGCTGCAGCGAGTTCGGGGAAAGCCAATATCATTTCCTTTAATCCGATCCCCGGACGCAGTAATAATTTCATTGCCCTGGTACGTTCAACTAAATGTGCTGAGTTATTTTGTTCCAGGAAAGGATTTGCTTCTTGGGGTTCTATTGGAAATTCATCAAGTATCTGACGAATGCGACTTACCTTTTCTTTCTTCTGTTCCATCAATCTCAACCTTTCATCAGATGCCAGTCCTATTTGATGCCCTAAACCCGTAAGTCGTAGATCTGCATTGTCCTGTCTTAGCAAAGTCCTATACTCGGCACGGCTGGTAAACATTCTATACGGCTCGTCTGTTCCTTTATTAATAAGATCATCTATCAGTACTCCAATATATGCATCGCTCCTCTCCAAAACAACAGGTTCCTGTTCATTCACATTTCTATGTGCATTTATTCCGGCCATTAATCCCTGGCAGGCAGCTTCTTCATATCCGGTAGTTCCATTTATCTGCCCCGCAAAAAACAGGTTTCGTATCAGTTTTGTTTCGAGGGTAAATTTTAGCTGTGTCGGGGGGAAATAATCATATTCAATTGCGTAGCCGGGACGGAAAAATTTACAATTTTCAAATCCAGGAACTAATCGCAAAGCTTTATACTGAACTTCCTCGGGCAATGATGTGCTGAAACCATTCACATATATCTCCACTGTATTCCATCCTTCGGGTTCTACAAATAATTGATGGCGATCTCTTTCTGCAAAACGGCTTATTTTATCTTCTATGCTTGGACAATATCTTGGACCACTTCCTTTTATCCTCCCCTGATACATCGGTGATTTCTCAAATCCGGTTTTTAGTATATCATGAACTTCCTGGCTTGTATAAGTGATCCAGCAGCAACATTGAGCTTGTGATTTTATTTTTTCAATGGGTAAATACGAAAATCCTACTATTTCTTCATCTCCATCCTGTATCTCCATTTTGCTATAGTCCAGGCTGCGCCCATCTATTCTTGGCGGGGTGCCTGTTTTCAGCCTTGCGCTTTCAAAGCCTAATTCCACCAGCTGTTCAGTAAGACCTGTTGCTCCTTTTTCTCCTATCCTGCCCCCTCCGAATTGTTTTTCCCCTATATGGATCACTCCATTCAGAAATGTTCCATTAGTTAAAACTACCGCCTTCCCATGCACTTTTTGTCCCATTCCTGTCACAACGCCGACCGCCGTTCCACGTGAAACAATCAATTCTTTCACCATGTCTTGCCAAAAGTCGAGATTGGGTGTTTGTTCCAGCATCTCCCGCCAGGTTGCAGCAAAAAGCATACGGTCGTTTTGGGAGCGTGGGCTCCACATTCCCGGACCCTTAGATTTATTTAACATCCGGAACTGGATCATGCTCTTGTCACTCACAATACCGCTATATCCACCTAAGGCATCTATTTCTCTTACTATCTGACCTTTGGCGATACCGCCCATAGCAGGATTACAGCTCATTTGGGCAATAGTCTGCATATTCATTGTTATCAACAGCACTTTCGAGCCCATATTAGCTGCTGCAGCGGCGGCTTCGCAGCCTGCATGACCAGCACCAACAACTATTACATCGTATTCGGGAAACATAAGCACGCAAAGGTACATCTTAACATTTATTACCCAACCATAAATGCTATTAACTACGTCTATATAAATGAAAATGGAAAAGATTTACGGATTTCTTTGAATGTGCGAGTTTCCTACAGGCCCTATCTTTTTTCTGTATACCTAATGCCTTAAATAGATTGTTTTAGATTGGTGATTAGGTGTTCCACGTGGAACACCTAATTAATTTTATAGCATGGCACAATTTTAACACTACTTTAGTCGTTCTATATAATAATTAACAAAATTAGTTTTTATACTTTTACTCAAATTCTTCTCTATGGGCAAATCTCTCTGGTTTATAGCTATCCTCGTGTGTAGCTTAAGCGCAATGCAGGCTTATGGACAAGCAAAATCTTTAACACAAAAACATCGCACAAACCACAAAACCCATGATTTAGCTATTGGCTTTCAGGCTGGAGCTCAAACGATGTTTACTCCAACTATTAATAGTCCTCATTTATTTGATAATCATAAATACAATTTTACTAAGGGAGTTTACCTCAAAAAATACTGGGGCAATTACTTTGGACTTGAGGCAAGCGTTAATTACAGCAATATTCCAAAAATAGATATTTCAGAAAACAGAAATACTACTGGAAATCCAGGATTTACGCCTCAGGATAAAATATACACTATAACTATTCCTATAGTTATTCAATATTATATTTTGCCGAAAAGCTGCAAATTCAGACCATATATAGGCGCGGGAGCAGTTTATTGTAAAAATAATAACTTCTTTAGTCCTACTCCTCCCATTTCTGGAGATCTAATAAATCAACCAAAGCCTTCTATTCAGTGTAACTCTTATATCAGCATTTCCGTTGTTCAGGGTATTACTTATGAAGTAAATACTAAGATTCAGTTCAACGAATCCCTACACTTTGAACCAAAAAATAATTGTTGTAATAATACCCTTGGTTTAAGCCTGGGTGTTGGTTATAAATTATAAGATCGTTTTTGTGTTTTTTGAAGCATCCCAAATAGGATGCTTTTTCTTTTGTTCCACGTGGAACAAACAATATCTTAGTGCAAAACATTTCCTAATGAAGCTATTCTTTTTACTCCTATTTCTTCCATTTATGGCTGTCGCGCAAGAAAAAGTAGACTTAATTATTCATAATGCTACTATCTATTCTGTAAATGCTGCCTTCGATAAATATGAAGCAATGGCAATAAAAAACGGGGAAATTGCTAATATAGGAAGCGAAAAAGATATTCTCAACAATTATAAAAGTGATAATAAGGTAGATTGTAAAGGAAAATTTGTCTACCCAGGCTTTATCGATGCCCATTGTCATTTTAGTGGATACGCCTTAGAGCGATATTTATGCGATCTCAAAGATTTAAATTCTTATGCTGCCGTAATAAAAAAGGTTGTTGATTATGATAAAACAAATAAACTAAGCTGGATATTCGGGCGTGGTTGGGACCAGAACAGATGGAAGGTAAAAGAATTTCCCACAAAAGATACATTAGATAAACTATTCCCTGGTAAAATTGTCATCCTGGAAAGGGTGGATGGACACGCCTTATTATGCAACCAAAAAACATTAGATCTCGCAGGCATTACTGTAGATACCAAAATAGAAGGTGGCGTGATAGAAAAGAAAAATGGAAAGCTTACCGGAATATTGATAGACAACGCAATGGACCTTGCTAAAAAGGTTATCCCCACATTACCAGAAGACGCAGCAACTACCTATCTGAAAGAAGTGGAGGGTGAATGTTATGCAGATGGGCTAACCGGAGTAGTGGATTGCGGAGTTAAAAAATCTGTTATTGACCTTCTCAAAGAATTATATAACAATAATGAACTGGAAATAGGAAATACTTTACTCCTTGCCAATGATAAAGAAACATTTGATACTTATCTAAAACAAGGCCCTCAGAAATATGGGCAATTACAAATCACAGGGATCAAACTTTATTCAGATGGGGCTTTAGGCTCAAGAGGCGCATGTCTTTTGCAAGATTATAACGATAAACCCGGACATAGAGGATTAATCATTACTCCTGTAAAAGAAATGGAGGCTGTGGCCGCATTGGCAATAAAATATAACTGGCAATTATGTACCCATGCTATCGGTGATAGTGCCAACAGAACAATGCTGCAACTCTATGCAAAATACCTCCAAAATAAAAATGACAGAAGATGGCGTATAGAGCATGCGCAGGTTGTAGCCCCAGCAGATCTACATTATTTCAAAGATTATTCTATCATTCCATCGGTACAACCAACTCATGCTATATCCGATATGCCCTGGGCTATAGACAGGCTGGGAAAAGAAAGACTACCTCATGCTTATGCTTATAAAGATTTACTACAGCAAAATGGCTGGGAGCCATTAGGAACAGATTTCCCGGTAGAAGCGATAGATCCTTTAAAAACTTTTTATACTGCTGTATATCGCAAAAATGCTAAGGGTGAACCTAAAAATGGGTTCCTATATGAAAATGCGATTACAAAAGAAGAAGCTTTGAAGGGTATGACGATCTGGGCTGCAAAAAGTGTTTTCCGGGAAAATGAAAAAGGAAGTCTTGAAAAAGGTAAAGACGCTGATATAGTAATTTTAGACAGAGATATTATGGGTACAGAACAGGATGCCATTCATGCTAAAGTACTATATACAATAGTAAAAGGGGATATTAAATATAAGTATAATAAATAATATATTTATCCTCCTAGTCCAAATTGTTTACTTAATTCCAGCATTCTGTCTATAGGCTTTTTAGCAGCAATTCTTAATTCTTCATCCATGGTTATTTCCGGTCTTTCATATTTCAGGCACAAATAAAGCTTTTCCAATGTATTCAGCTTCATATGAGGACAATCATTACATGCACATGAATTATCCGGAGGTGCAGGGATAAATGTCTTCTCAGGAGAATTTTGCCGCATTTGATGCAATATTCCGGTCTCTGTTGCCACGATGTAGCTTTGGCTGTCATCTGTCTCGGTATACTTCAGTAATTGTGTTGTAGAGCCTATAAAATCGGCCAGTCGTAATACAGGATCTTCACATTCGGGATGTGCTATCAATTTAGCATCTTTATGACGTTCCTTAAGCTTCGTTATCTTTTCAAAAGAAAATATCTCATGTACCATACAAGCCCCATTCCACAATACCATATTACGGCCTGTTTTCTTATTTATATACCCTCCTAAATTCTTATCAGGTGCAAATATTATTTTCTGATCTTTTGGCAAGCTCTCTACTATCATTTGAGCGTTTGAAGAAGTACAAATAATATCGCTCAATGCTTTAATACCTGCAGAACAATTGATATAAGATATAACTAAATGATCAGGATGTTGCTCTTTAAACTTTTTAAATAATTGCGGCGGACAGCTATCACTTAATGAACAACCGGCTTTTAAATCTGGTATTAAAACCTTTTTACCAGGGTTAATGATCTTGGCAGTTTCTGCCATAAAATGCACTCCTGCAAAAACTATAATATCTGCCTTTGTCCTTGCTGCATTCTGCGCCAATCCTAAGCTGTCTCCTATGTAATCCGCGATATCCTGTATATCCGGTTCCTGGTAGTAATGTGCAAGTAGTACTGCATTCTTTTCTCTTTTCAGCTTCCCGATCTCTTCGAATAAATCAAGGGATGAATCTATTTCCAAATCTAAAAAACCTTTTTGATTTAAACTACTCACAGCAGATTCGAAATGCACATCCATAATAATAGTATTAAATAAATTTTTAAAAAAAGATTATTATTAATTAGGACTGTGGATTTGTGCAAACAAAAAACATATCCCTATTGCAAAATAAAACAAAGTATCTCATACACATCTTACTAAGAACTTATAGACATCTGAAAGTATTGCTATAATTGGATACTCACATAAGAATGTGGAATTGTGAATTACTTCCAATGTTAGTAAATTGTTAAGTCTTAATATCGTAGATGGGTGTTGGTAAGTAGAGAAACACTGGAGAGAAATAAAAGTGACTTTTAGTTTTAAACTGTTTAGAGCACAAAAGATAAATTTCTACAAAAGAAATACACAGTTGTTAACAGGGAAAAAGGATAAATAAATAATGAGAGTAAAATTATTTATAATGAGAGAACAATTGGTTTGATATAAAAAATTTTATACAAATAAATGCACCACTATTCACATAGGAGATGGATAAATAAAATATTATAAAGCAGCAATTACAAAAGAAAATAAATAGCTATTAATACTTGAATATGTTATTTATTTTTATTGCAAAAAATATTATGAAAAAACACCTACTTTCCTTAGTTCTGCTTTGCGCAGTTTTTACCGCACCCGCACAAACAGGTCTTATTGCTCATTGGGATTTTAATGGGGAATCAAACGATGTTTCAGGAAATGGACATACGGGCCACGCATTAAATACAATTGATACCACAGGCATGACAGGAGCTGTACACACTGCTTATTATTTTAATGGTACAAATAGTATAGTTACTGCTCCCTACAAGCCGGATCTTAATCTTACAAAATTTTCGATATGTGCTGTCCTAAAGCCTATCGGTTTTTATAGTGGCTCATGCCTTTCCAATACAATTTTTACAAGAGGACGAGAGTATCCGATTGAGGGTGTCTATAGTTTGTACTTTACTAATGTAATAAATGAGTGTTCCACTTATGACTCATCAAAGGAATCATTTGGTTCAGAGGCAGGAACAGACAAATCTGCTTCAACCATAACAGGATTTAATGATAGCCCATGGATATCAAAAAATGTTTGGTATAAGGTCGTTGTTACTTATGATAGCACATATTGGAGAGTATATGTAAATGGTGTATTCCTGGACTCTGTGGCAGGAGCTGGTTCTCCGATCGGTAATTCCACCGACAGTGTTTCAATCGGTATGAGTATATATGATGTGATTAACGACCCAGCTTATCCATATAATTTTAAAGGATTTATTGATGATATCCGTCTCTACAACAGAGTGTTAAGCGACAGCGAGATTACTCATTATAGTCCTTTGGCAATTAATGATCCTGTCTCCCATAGAGCAATATCGGTTTATCCAAATCCAGCGTATAATGAAATAACAATAGAAAATTCTGAAAATAATACGGTAGCGATATATAATTCAATTGGTCAGAAAGTATATGAAGGTTATATAGCAAATCAAATCCAAAAGCTTGATATCAAAAACTTTACCAACGGCGTTTATATAATGCAGATCACAAATTCAGCGGGATATAAAGAAAGTCTGCGTTTTATAAAAATGTAGAGTCTTCGTCTTTTCCCTTTGTCCTATTTTTAAGATCCGGGTTGTCTATAGATCATTAATAACTTAAAAACATTTTATGAAAGAGTTTGCATTAATTTTCAGAGTACAACCAGATCTTGCGACCAATGTCAATCCCGCAGAGATGCAGCAAAGAATGACCAACTGGATGAACTGGATGGGAGGTATTGCTGCCAAGGATAAATTGGTGAGCAATGGCAACCGCCTTGGACTAAAAGGTTCCAAATTGGTGGGTAAGGACAGTGTGGTTTCTGATGGACCATTTACTGAAGTAAAGGAATTCATTAATGGATATATTATCATCAGGGCTGATTTTGTTGATGCTGCTGTTGAAATCGCAAAAGAATGTCCTATAGTAGTAGGCGGTGGCGGAAGCGTAGAAGTACGCCCTCTGGTAGCAATGGATTATAATGAACAATAATTAAAGGCCGGCTTTTGCCGGCCTTTTTAATCATGGAAGAGCTTCTTCTGATACCGCAATTATATCGCCAGGAATATAGCAAGATGGTTTCTTTGCTATGCAGCCGTTTTGGTATAGACCAGATAGATGCAGCAGAAGATATTGTTAGCGAAACATTTTTATCTGCGGCTGAAACCTGGGGTATGAAAGGCATGCCGGATAATCCTGTGGCATGGCTCTATAGAGTAGCAAAAAATAATGTGCTGAATGAGTTGAAACACGAACGCGTATTCAGGAAGCAGGTAAAAGGAGAACTGATTCAAAATACTTCTATCAGTGCAGAGCCGGAGTTTGATATATCCCGGCAAAAGATTAATGACAGCCAGTTGCAAATGATCTTTGCTGTCTGCCACCCATCTATTCCCATCGAAGCCCAGGTAAGCCTCGCCCTTCGGGTTCTTTGCGGATTCAGTATTGATGAAATAGCACAGGCGCTTTTAACAACAAAAACAAATATTAATAAAAGGCTGTACAGAGCAAAAGAAAAATTACGATTAGAAAATATAAAATTTCCCCTTCTTGATAACACAGCACTCAATGAAAGGCTAGATGCAGTACTCATTACTCTTTACCTGCTTTTCAACGAGGGATACTATTCAGCAAGTCCCGATAAAGTGCTCAGGAAAGATCTTTGTGTGGAAGCGATGCGGCTTGTCTATCTTCTGACAGAATATCATGATGCAAAGGGAGCTACAATTGCGTCCCAAAATGTATATGCGCTTCTTGCCCTTATGTGTTTCCAGGCTTCCCGCTTCGATGCAAGAATGAGCTCTGAAGGCGACCTTATACTGTATGAACAGCAAGACAATAGTCTTTGGGATATGGAATTGATCAACAGGGGGAACAATTTTTTCATACAATCCTGCGATAAAGGCATGTTATCCCGTTATCATTTCGAGGCTGCTATAGCATGGTGGCACACCCACCAGGCGAATAGCAAAGAAAAATGGGAAAATATCCTGATGTTATATAACCGGTTACTGGTACTTGAGTATACGCCAATAGCAGCCCTCAACAGGGCATACGCTTTTGCGCGTGTATATGGAAACGAAAAAGCAATACATGAAGCCGAAGGTTTGAACCTGGAAGGCAATCTGTTTTATCATAGCCTTCTTGGAGAGCTCTACACAGGACTGATTAACGAAAAAGCCATCTACCATTTTGAGAAAGCACTCACTTTGACAGAAACTATCGCTGAAAAAGCAGTGATCCTGGAAAAGCTTAACAGCTGTAAATGCAGATAATACGTACCTAACCATTAAATTGCCGCAGATGGTGGTCTATATGTTTATAAGCAAAATATCCCACCTGTTCTCTTGTCATCTTTCCGAAAAACCAATGGACAATATACCCGTTTGGAAAATTTGCATATTCCGCTATCGTTTCTATCCATTTATCTCTCTGGAGCAAGACACTGCCGTTATCTTTTACCCTGAACTCAGGCAATGTAGCTGCATTATGTGTTAAAGGACTATCATCCTTCAAGACATTCTTCAAAGCCATTTGGCCAATAAGGTGGCCGAGGAGCATCCTTTTATATATTTTCTTACCTAAATACATTTCGTCCGAAAGGCTGCAATGTTTCATCATCTGGTAAACATTCATTTTGCCCCACCGGGCAACGCTGTATGCATCGAGGCGATTAATTCTGTGAATTAATTCATCTCTTGTTGTTTTATCAAGAATTGTTTTCATATCTACGTTTAATGAACAATGATTTTTTAATGCTGTTGTTATATAGACAACTGGCATTCCCGAAATTGGACATGGAAGAAAAGAAATTATGGCTGAATAATACTTATAATATTATTTCCTTATATTTTAGATTTATAGGATTATATATGATATAAACCCTTATAAATAAGGATTTTTAATGACTTTAAACTTCTTTATCCCGATTTTTCGTATAAATTTGCCATCCTTATAATAATGTAACACACAACCTATATGGCTGTAATTCAGAAAATCAGGAATAAATATGGAAAGCTTGCTGGCGGTATCATTGCAGTAGCGCTGGTAGGTTTTATATTCATGGATGCTGCAAGTGGGCGCTTCGGAGAATTTTTTGGGCACAATACGAGCGTAGCTAAAGTAGATGGACAGAAAATAGACGAAAAAGATTTTTCGCTTCGCCAGAAAGAATATGAAACGCTGTATGGCATTTTTGCGAAGGGCCGTACGCTTGATGATAATGCAAGAGCACAACTGAATACCGAAGCATTGCAAAATATGCTTTTTGAACAAGTAGCAGCAGAAGCTTGTGATAAGCTGGGTATTGAAACCACAGAAGATGAAAAGAAAGAACTTATTTATGGCTCATCCCCTGATCCTATGGTACAGCAATATCCAGTATTCGCTGACCCGCAGACAGGCGCATTTGATCCAAGACGTGTTAAAGCATTTGAGCAACAGGCTAACCAGGTAGATCCTACCGGGAAAATGCTGAGTGACTGGGAAAATGTAAAATCTTATGTGCTGCGTAATAACCGCTATACAAAATATGTTTCGCTGTTTGTGAACAGTCTTTATACTCCCAAATACCTGATTGAAGAATTAGCAAAAGGCCAGGCTGAAAAAGCAAGCATAAAATATGTAAAAGTTCCTCTTACCTATGTAAGCGATAATGATGTAAAAGTTACAGACCAGGACTTAAATGATTATATACAAAAGCATGCTGCACAGTTCCAGGTATATGAACCATCACGCAGCATAGCTTATGTTTCATTCGATGTGATACCTACACATGCAGATACGGCAAGAGCACTTGATCCGCTGAATAATCTGAAAAATGATTTTGCAACAGCTAAGGATGACGAAAGTTTTGTAAACCGTAATTCAGACGAGCAGCTTGTAAAGGGCGTATATTATAATAAAGCAAATTATCCTTCGCGTTATATAGATACGTTGTTAAAACAGCCTGTTGGAACTGTATTCGGTCCATATCTTGAAAACAATTCTTACAAGATCACAAAAATCTTAGACAAAAAAGATTTGCCGGATACTGTAAAATGCCGCCACATACTTATTGTTACAAAAGCGCAGGGTAAAGATATATTACCGGACAGCGTAGCTAAAAACAGGATAGACAGCATAGTAGGGGCAATAAAAGCAGGAGCAGATTTTAAAGCGCTTGCAGAAAAATATTCTGATGATAATAACAGTAAGAAAAACGGCGGAGAAATAACCGTTCCATTACAGCAAAGACCCGGTTTGGTAAAAGATTTTGGTGATTTTATTTTTGAAGGAAAGACCGGAGAAAGTAAAACAATAAAAGTAAGTAGTGATAACTACTCAGGCTACCATTATGTAGAGATACTCGATCAGAAAGGGATACAGCCTGCAATTCAAATGGCTACTATCAGCAAATCTGTATTTGCGGGCGACAGCACAGAGCAGGCAGTATATGCAAAAGCAACTGAATTTGCAGCAAAAAGCACTACAGCAACAGCGTTTGATGAAAATGTGAAGAAGATGGGCTATAATCAAAGGCTGGGTGAAAGTGTTAAACCGGGCGATTTCACAATTCAGGGTCTTGGTCCTGATCGCGAAGTAATAAGGTGGATGTATGCTCAAAAATTAGGAGATGTCTCAAATGTATTTTCTTCAGAGAGTCGCTATGTTGTTGCCAAGCTGATCGATATTCACGATAAAGGTTTATTGCAGATAACACCTGAAATAAGACCAAGACTGGAAGCAATGGTAAAAGCGGAAAAGAAAGGAGATATGATCGCTGCTAAATTTAAAAGCCTTGGTTCTCTAGATGCGATCGCCAAGTCATCTAATCAGCAAATACAGGAAGCAGATTCCTTTAACCAAAGCGCTATGTATATACCCAACCTTGGCTTTCAGCCCAAAGTGTTAGGCTATTCATTCTATAAAGGATTTAACCCAAATACGGTATCTCCAGGCATAAAGGGATCAGATGGCGTTTACTTCATCACCCTTATCAACCGCTGGACAAGACAGCTTGATCCGACTGTAATGAATATGATGCAGCGCCAGATACAGATGCAGGAAATGCAGCAAAAGAATGGTATGAACGAAATGCTTCGTCAGATGCTGCTTAGAAAAGCAGACATCAAGCTATACCCAAATAACATATAAAGTATCAAAAAAGCTTAACCATATATCAGCAAAAACAGCGCCCTCGAAGGGCGCTGTTTTTTTTAATGCTCATTAAAGTAAAGTAAATTGCAGAGATAAGGAAAAGATAAATGGAAACGATTGTTAACAAGGTGGCAGAAAGCGGTATCATTACACTCGACCTGGCTAAATATGTACAGGTGGAAGGAGATGTAATGGAATTTGATCTGAAGCCATTTTTGTTCAGAGAGATGATACTGCGCGAAAAAGATTATCGTGCTTCCCTGCAGACCCATGATTGGGCACAATACCAGGGAAAGCAAATAGCACTGCATTGTTCTGTTGACGCCATCATTCCTGTATGGGCATATATGCTTGCTGCATCCTATTTACAACCCGTTGCGACCTTTGTGTTTTATGGTAATGCAGAAGAGCTGAAAAAGAAAATTATCACAGACCGCATAGCAGTAATAGATAAAGAGGAATATAATGACAAACGAGTAGTAATAAAAGGCTGTGGTGATATAGAGATCCCGGCCTATGCTTACGTGGCAGTTACCGAGCATTTGCGCCCGGTGGTAAAATCACTGATGTATGGCGAGCCATGTTCAACTGTTCCCATATATAAAAAGGCTATTCATAAGTAGTTATTAATATCTTAAAAAGGCTTTTTCTTACAATATTTTTACCATTCACAGCTCAGTTTTCTGGTAAAATTTGGTTAGTTTCGTAATGCTCCAAAAGGCTGCTAATTGAAATGAAGCAACACGGTATAAGCGTATACAGTGGCTTACGAAGTATTACCCTTCTACTTTCTGCACTGATATTATTTTTTTCTGCTGACGCACAGGCACCTCAAAATAATTTCGACAAGCCACACGATCTTAAAGTGATTTCAGAAAAAATTGAGAACGGCTATCTTATTAGAACGGTACAATATAGAGAGGGCGGAATGCTGGTTACAGAGACTATATACATGCCTCATGTAAAGATGCAGGATTTGCATAATCCAATTAACCCAGACACTTTGAATAAAGATTCGGTAATGGTGATGGTAGATAAATCCCACTATATAGTACACGTTTATTATAAAAAACATCTGGTACGTAATTACAAAGCAGTTTTTGGCCCGCATCCCCTGCAAAACAAATGTATGGAAGGCGATAGGTGTACCCCGGAGGGCTGGTTTAAAATAGCAAGCAAGAATGCCAATTCACGATACGATAAGTTCATGGGGTTGAGCTATCCTAGTGATTCGGATATAATACGCTTCAACAAAATGAAACAGAAGGGACAGATACCGGCAACTGCACGTATTGGCAATTCTGTAGGCATACACGGCATCTGGCCCGGTGGCGATGACATGATAGAAATGGGAGTAGGGTGGACAGATGGTTGCATAGCTCTAAAAAATAGAGACATCGAAGAGCTTTTTAAATTCGTTGGTGTAGGGACAAAAGTGTATATCAAAAAGTAAGTAATTAATCTATAGATGCCCCGTATTGTAAATCGGGTATTACTTTTTAAACATCTCTCCTAAAAACAACTCGTACATCTTACCCCAACCGACCCACTCACTGCTTGTGCCTAAAGAAAAATTGTGAAATATAGTTATAAGTGTGCTGTGTGTCTGCTGTAGTTTTTTTGTCATTTCTCTTAGAGCGCTTAAGGCGTCTGCAGCATTTAATTTTTCTCCGTACCATGCTGTGGTATCCATAAAACAGAAGGGGTAAATGCGTAAACCTGTTATTGCTTCATTTAGTACATCATACCATAAAAAGGATCTTCCTGTGCCGGCTCTGAAACCAAGATGTGTGCCATATCCCATGCTGTAGTCGGATGTGATACCATGCCCTATCAGCTCCCGATAAGTATCAGGTAATTTCAACTTTATGTAGTGCTGCCTTGAAATAGAAATATTCTTGCCAATTGTTTCCTCTAATATTTTTTTTTCAGCAGGCAGCTCGTTATTTCTATCTGTGTAATAAGAGGGATGTATTCCTATCCAGGCATTGTGCGATAGCCGTTTTATCAGCTTCTGCATTTCGGGATGAGTAGGATTAATATTTTTATCGTAGTTGGTAGCAGAAGGAGCCATCAGGATAAAAAATATCGGTTTTATATTATATAGCTTGTGCAGCTCCTGTATCGCGAAAAAGGTATCGTAAGGATCTTTTTCCCCGTGTAACACCCTGTATCTTTCCTTTACACTTTTAATATTTCCTGAAAGCAAATCTTTTGCATAGCCACCTACTGTTCGCCGCCTACCCTTGTGTAGATAGGAATAGGCAATATCGATGTCATAAGTTGGTTGGTAAGAAAATGACAAAGGCGATAAATGCGTATTGAATCGTTCTTTGAGCATGATCATTAACCCTTCTATCCATTCATCTATTAATGGTTCGCGCAACCAACCCATTTTATAGAGTATGCTTTCTTTTGCTGGATAGCGCCCATGTGCATCGGCCTTAAAAGGATAATATTCCTCATAACGCGATAGCAGGAAAAATATAGCTGATAGGATATCAAAAGGCAAAGAGAAAGATTTTTCTTCATCGGCGTCTATTGCACAAAGCGTAGGTATATTATTCCATGTGCCTGTTATGATCTCATATTTTTTTATTCCCTGGTGCCATAACAATCCGGCATCGGGTATGGATAACGCATTCGGAAAGGACTTTCCGTACGAAATAAAAAAAGACAAATCATCAAGATCTTTTTCATTTTGTACTAATTTATAATCTACGTGCAATTGTTCCTTAAACAACCAGTCTAATACATAATGTAAACGGGTGCTTTTCTGAGCGCTATATACAACAATGGTATCCAATAGGTAGTTAACTTTTAGCGCGTTCTTTCCAAAGCTGATTAAATGATTTTTGTGCGAAATGCAATTCGGAGCGGTGTAATGCCCAGCTATCTTTGAACAGCCTGTTTACTATTTTATCTTTTATTCCTGCCCCGGCGCTATTCATAAGTGCGCGACTCAGCATAGCACGTTTCCAGAAATTCCAGGCAATATTTTCCTTCGTGCCATTCAGATTTTCTTCTGTTGCAATATGCCTGTTTTCAAGCAGCATGCCGTGTATATTTATTTTCACAGGACATACTTCAGAGCAATTGCCGCAAAGGCTTGATGCGTAGCTGAGATGTTTAAACTCGTTCATTCCCTCCATGTGTGGGGAGATCACAGAGCCAATGGGGCCGCTATAAGTTGTTCCATAAGCATGGCCGCCAATGTTTTTATAAACAGGGCAGGCGTTGAGACATGAGCCGCAACGAATACAATACATGCTTTCACGTACCTCTTTGCGCAATAGATTGGTACGGCCATTGTCCAGCAGTATCACATACATTTCATCAGGGCCATCGGTTTCATTTTTTTTGCGGGCGCCCGTGAAAATGGTATTATAAACCGTCACCTGCTGGCCTGTGCCATACGTGCCTAATAATGGCCAGAACAATGCGAGGTCATAAACAGAGGCCAATACCTTTTCTATACCCACTATGGCAATATGTGTTTTGGGAAAGGCTGTACTCAATCGCCCGTTTCCTTCATTCTCACTCACACACACAGCACCAATATCTGCCAGCAGGAAATTTCCACCGGTAATGCCTATCTCTGCTGTGGTATATTTTTTTCTAAGTTTATTGCGGGCTATTTGTGTCAGTTGCGGAGGTGTAAGTGTTGGATCAGTTCCTAATTTTTGTGCAAACAGTTTGGCTACATCTTCTTTGCTTTTGTGCATTGCCGGTGTAACAATATGGTATGGTGGCTCTCCGTCAAGCTGTTGTATATATTCTCCAAGATCTGTTTCAACAGACTCTATATTATGTTCCGCAAGGAAGGCATTCAGATGAATTTCTTCCGTCACCATCGATTTGGCTTTTACTACTTGCTTTGCATTTTTTTCCTGGCAAATGGAGAGTACGGCTTGTTGTGCTTCCTCGGCATTTTCTGCCCATATCACTTTACCCCCATTTGCTATAAAATTCTTTTCAAAATCTTCCAGGTGTTTATCCAGATGTTCTATAGCGCTCCATTTTGCATTCTTTGCTTTCATGCGTGCCAGCTCCAGGTTGGCAAACTGTTGTTTGCCTTGCATCACTGTATTGTTATACTTCTGTATATTAAAGTTCAGCTTCCGTTTATGTTCCAGGTCTCCGGCTTTCACAGCGCTTTTGGCAAGAAATGCAGATTGGCTTTCAGTCATAGCACATCAAAAATAACCCGAATTCGGGATTAGTGCTACCATTGTATTATCAAATATTATTTATATTATTGTGTTGGGGGAAACATTAGTTTTTTATTTCATTTTTCACGGTACTCACCGGCAACCAAAATACCATGACTCCACTACTCAGCTTTTGCATCGCCATAATATTTGTATTGGCATTGCTCAGTATCATTACGACATCTGTTTGTGAAGCAATTATATATTATTTCAGGACAAGAGCAACATTTTTGCTAAAAACCATCAATGATGTGTTGAATGATGGTCTACTAAATAAAAACTATTGTCAGCTATTATATGATCATCCCCAGATCGACTTAACAAGAAAAGATGCAAACAGCCTGCCTGCTTATATATCGTCTTCCAATTTTACAGAAACATTGATAGACGTCTTATGCCGTGACTACGAAAATGCCAATATAAAATTCATAATTGATGATGAGGGCAATACAAAAGTAAAAGAGCTTCCTGCAATGGACCAGTTTAATACATTTAAAGCCGCAGTACGCTCAATGAATTATAGTGATCTGCAAATATTACTTACCGGTTTCATTAAGCGAAGCGCTAATCTCAAAGAACTACAGACCAATATATCTAACTGGTACAATCAATTGATGGATAGGGCAACAGGATGGTTTAAAATAAAGATACAGCGGTGGCTGTTTTTTGTTTCGCTTGCTGTGACCATAGCGCTGAATGCCAATTTTTTTGTGATTGTAGAAAACTTATGGACCAATAACCAACTGACGCAAAATGTAGCGGTGATGGCCCAAGACTATGTCGCGCAAAATCCCAATGCGAGTGCTGTAACGGATTCGCTTGCACAAAAGACTGCGCAGCAAACGCTGACAATTCTGGAGTCTACCAATTTGCCATTCGGATGGAGGCAATGTCCTATTAAGGCGAATGCGGGATTTGAGCACACATGGTATGGTACGGCAATAGGCTGGATAGTGATGGGGGTACTTCTAACCTTTGGCGCACCTTTCTGGTTCCAATTACTTTCCAAGCTTGTTAACATAAGAAAAGCAGGTGTAAGACCTGATTAAAATAAACTACTATGCCTTCATATATCAATTGTCACGCCCACACTTTCAACGCCAGGCATGTACCTGAATACTTTCTTTCATTCAGAGTATCTAACAAGCCGGAAGCATCTTTTTTAGGAAGACTGTTCAGGACGCCTGTGGTAGGGGGGCTTGTTCTTAAGATGCTTAATATGTCAGCAAACGGGAAGAAATATGCCAACTTCCTTCGCATTGGTGAAATGAAAACGCAGGATGTAATTTTCGAAGACATTAAATCGAAATATCCTGCCGGGACAAGAATTGTAGTGCTGCCACTCAATTTCCAGTTCATGGGCGCTGGTAAGCTCAATATCCCTTATACACAGCAGCTCGCTGAACTAAAGGAAGTAAAGATGAAATATCCTGATGAGTGTCTGCCTTTTGTATTCATAGACCCGCGAATGGGCACAGCAGAGCAAAACATGGATTTCGTAAAAAGCTATATTGACCAGGGATTTTCAGGGATAAAAATGTATCCGAGCCTGGGATATTATCCTTTTGATAGCAGGCTGGAACTGATGTATGAATATGCACAGGAAAAAGGTATCCCCATATTAACGCACTGCTCACGAGGTGGTATTTATTATGTTGGAAATGATGTACCGGACGAATTTCAAAATCCCCAGAGTTTTAATCCACCAGCAAATCTTCCGACACCACGATTTACTTTCAAAAAGCCAATGGAGGACTTTAAAAATAACTTTATAGACCCTGAAAGCTATTATGAGGTCTTATTAAAATTCCCAAAACTTAAAATGTGCTTTGCACACTTTGGTGTAGATGATGATAAACCTTATCCTGATAGCAGTACAACCCCGGATGACAACTGGTATGAGAAAATTGTGAACCTGATGGATGAATATGAGAACGTTTATACAGATATTTCGTATTCTTTAACGCAGGATAAATTCATGGCTGGTTTTGTGAATGATTATAAAATGAAGTTTTCGGATAAGGTGAAAAACAAAATACTATACGGCACAGATTATTTTATGATAGAGCAGGAAGATCATTGTACAGAGGACTGGCTTTTTAACAATGTAAAAACATTGTTGGGACAGGAAGCAATGGATAAGCTTGCATATACTAATGTTGAAGATTTTTTAATGCAGGCGTAATGATCTGTGTTCACAATAAGTTATTGAAAAGATAACCTGATAAAGCCATTAAATGGTTTTCTAAGGCATTGAAAAGTACCTTTATAACATATTTTAGTAGGAGATAATTTATAATTTAAAAAACCTACTTATATGGCGAAGAAAAAAAGCGTGACTAAAAAGCCACAGCAACATAAAAAGTCATCAGGTACTATTACTGTTTTCCAGCCTCAATTTGCAGAAGTTCTGCCATCTAATGATCCTGCTGCCTTTAAAATAGCTCATGATAATGACAATCCATTATATAACGAAGTAGTAAAAAATCTGCTGCAATCTATACCGCCTCCTGTCAATCCCAGTAACATGGTACTAACACTGGAAGAAGTTTTGGGTAATGCAGGCAAAGCTGCAGTAAACGATATACAGAAAGTCGGACAGATAGTATTTCACGCCGGCGGAGATACTGGCCCGGTAAAAGGGCCGCAAACCGTGGAACTTGTGGCCGATAAAATGGCAAATGATTTTGTAAACGAGCCTGCAGGTGAAATACCCTCCTTCTTTTTTCATCTTGGCGATGTGGTATATAGCTTTGGGGAAGCGCAATATTACTACGATCAGTTTTACGAGCCATTTCGCAATTATCCCGCACCGATCGTTGCAATACCCGGTAATCATGATGGCCTGATATATACAGGAGACAATGCGCCTTCATTGGATGCTTTCATAAGAAATTTTGTAAATACCGAACCTGTGCATACACCGGAATGCGGCGCACTGCTACGCACCGCTATGACACAGCCGGGAGTTTATTTTGCATTTGATGCACCATTTGTAAGCATCATAGGATTATACAGTAACGTGCTGGAAGATCCGGGGATAATCTCAAGCGAGGGAAATAAATCATCTCCAGTCACTGACGAGCAGATCACGTTTTTGACAGAACAATTAACCCGGTTAAAGAATAGTAATAATGCCGTGATCGTGGCAGTTCATCATCCACCCTATTCTTGGGGAGGCAATCATGGCGGCAGCCCCCGTATGCTCAAAGACCTTGATAGTGCATGCAAAAAAGCAGGCTTTTGGCCGCACGTCATTCTTTCAGGCCATGCACATAATTATCAGCGATTTACAAGAACCGTTGGCAACTATGATATTCCTTATGTAGTTTGTGGTAACAGCGGGCACAATGTTGTGGCATTAAAGGGTACAAATTCGGCTCCTTTGCGTGCCCCTGTTAAAGTATCAGGCACATTGATGTTTGAAAATTATGATGATGCTAATTATGGTTACCTGCGTATAGTTTGTAATAGCAAAACAATGCGCGTGGAATATCATGATGCAACACCCGGACAAAAGACGTATAGCGATGCGGTGACTGTAGACCTGCAAAGCCATACAATGATTTCTAATTGACACACTAAAACACACTATATGAAAACAAGAATATTATCTATTGATGGCGGAGGTATAAAAGGAATAATTCCGGGGAGAATATTGGAATATCTGGAAAACAAGGTTAGAGAAAACAATAAGAATTATTACATCAGCGAGTCTTTCGATCTCGTGGCTGGTACCAGTACTGGCGGCATTATTGCTATTGGCTTGTTATGCCCTGCAGTGGATGGTACAGCTAAGGCTATGTATAGCGTAACTGATCTCTTGAAACTTTATGAAGATAAAGGCAACGAGATCTTTGATACTTCTGTTTTTCAGAAAATAATGAACCTGGATGGAATAGCTCATCAAAAATACAAGAAGGATAATATGGAAAGATTGTTGAAGGAATATTTTGGAGATATAAAATTGAGTGAGCTTTTAAAACCATGCCTTATTTCTTCATATAATATTTTTGATCGTAAAGCTGTTTTTTTCAATAAAACAGATACAGAAACCGGTGGCGGCTTTAATGATTATTATGCACGGGATATAGCAAGAGCCACTTCAGGAGCACCTACTTATTTTCCACCGGCTGATATTAAAACTCTGGAAGGTACCACGTATTATCCTTTGGTAGATGGTGGAGTGTTTGCCAATAACCCTTCATTATGTGCGTTGGTGGAAATGAATAAGCTGCTTTCTGCACAGGCAAAAACAAATAATAAATCTTACCTGCTGGACCTTGCGAACATAAGTCTTTTGTCTATTGGCACAGGTGTTAATATAGCAACAAAGAAAAGCTTTACATACGACCAAACCAAAGACTGGGGCGACTTGCAATGGGCATCTCCACTGATAGATATCATGATGTCTGCAAGCTCTGAGACAATTGATTACCAGTTGCAGCAATTATATTCATGTACAGACAATAAAGAAAACTATATAAGGATACAACCTGAACTAAAAAGGGCTGCACCGGAAATGGATGATGCATCTTCTAAAAATATACAGGCATTGCTTGCAGATGTGGATGAGTATATAACTAACAATTCAGACCTGCTTGATAAGATTGCGGACTTGCTTACAGTACAAAGCACAGTAGTCTCGTAAGCTAAAACGCCATACCTATACCAAATTCCTCAAGCTCGGCTTCTGTGTTGTGAGCTTTGAGATAGGCATCTAAAGTAAGTTCCTTAATAGGGCCATATTCTTTTTTAAGAAGATAAAAATTAAACCCTAATTTTTCATAATAAGGGCCTTCACTCAGATAGGCCTGGCGGATGTAAAAGCCAAGTTGTAGTACGATACCAACACGCCCCATTAAAAATTCGTTACCCAGAAACGCGGCGCTTTTCCATGAGTGTTGGGCTTCGTCGCCCACACCTATTTCGTTATTGCGCAGAAAAGCATAAATGCTGGTATGATAAGAATAATCTAATCCTGTAAAAACTTTATTCCTGCTTGCATACCGCCTGCTGACAAATGCGGAAGCCAAATAGGTGGGAAATTCAGGTCCCTGTGGCGCGGCATACCCCTGGAAAGCAATACCCGCCCTTACCTGGAATAGATACCTGTTACTCAGTCTGGGACGCTCTTTTACGATTCGCTTGGGCCTTGATGTAACAGGATAATATCGGATGCCTATATGCGCCCCGTAAGTATTAATGCCAAGATTAGGTTTTTTTACAGAGGCATCGGATATATGCGTGAAGTTGATGCCTGCCTGCATATCAAAGTGCTGGTTAATATGATAGCGGACATCACTAAAAAAAACAAAAAAATCATTGAACTTGCTTCCTATAACGTTATTGATTGTATTATCTACAGGCACCCTTTCGAATTCTTTTGTAATAAAACCAAGTCCGTTTCCTATACGCATTGTCCATTCTACATCTCTGCCTCTGACTATAGGTATTTGTATATTGGGATAAAGACCTAAAGAACGTCCATATATTGAATCTATACCATAATTAATATACGTTAAGCCGATCCCGATAACCGGAAATTTCCGGCGTTGCTCCCAATCCTTTTTCCCATAAGTCTGAACGACAATATTTACATCAAGCCCTGTGGTTAACGAAGGTATAGGAGGTAAAAAGGCAGGGGTATGTTTGAATATCTTTCCAGCAAATGGGTTTACCTCTATGCCTGTTCCCGCCCACGGTTGATTTTCCTGTGCCATTACAATTGTGCTTAGGGTTAAACACAAAATGAGAAACGATATAGCAAACGACTTGATATAGAAGCGACTCATTATTAATTACAGATCGGGGATGAAGAAAACAAATATAAACTCATTTCAATGAATAAGGAACCCGATAGTTTTTAAAACCTGAAAGAATAGTATATATAGCTTAGTGTTTTATGTAACTTTAACTCGCAATTTTATTTTTCATGCGCCGACTGGCTGCAACACTTTTACGTTGGTTTTTGCAGGGACTTATATTATTAAGCCCCATTGCCATCACAGCATACATAATGTATGCTGTTTTCGACCATGTAGATAGGTTGGTACCTTATGTACCCCGGGGTATTGGCTTTTTCATCATTATTTTTTTCGTAACCATTATCGGCTATTTAGGCACGAGATTTTTTATCGGTAAGTGGTTGTTCGATGCTTTCGGTTACCTGGCGGAACATACGCCGGGCGTTAAGTATATATATAGCTCTATTAGGGATATGGTGAGCTCCTTTGTAGGAGATAAAAAACGTTTTAATAAACCAGTGTGGGTCTGTACCAACATGAATCCCGAGATATGGCGTATAGGTTTTATGACACAGCGTGATATGGCCTATATGGGAATGGCAGGGAAAGTAGCAGTTTATTTACCCCATGCTTATGCAATTTCAGGTTGGGTGATAATTGTGGATGAGAAGAATATAAAACCCGTTACGCGAATGAATGCCGCAGAAGCAATGAAGTTTGCTGTAAGTGGTGGTATCACTAATATTGAAGACGAAAAACATGAATTCATTAAGAAAAATCAACTTTAATGCCGGGCCTTCTGCATTGCCCGACGATGTGCTGGCACAGGCATCCGAAGCGGTAATAGAATATAATAAGAGCGGGATGTCTATTCTTGAAATACCGCACCGTGGAAAAGAGTTTGACGCGATATTGCAGGAGAGCTTTGCGTTGGTAAGAGAATTATGCCAGATAGATGACGATTACGAAGTGCTATGGATGCATGGTGGCGGCCGCACTCAATTCTGCATGATACCTATGAATTTTCTGGGTGAGGAAGATAGCGCAGGATATATAGACAGCGGTCACTGGGCTGAACAAGCATTGGAAGCTGCAGCATTTTATGGGGATGTGCAGGTGCTCACGTCTTCAAAAGATGTGAATTATAGCCGCCTTCCCGAGTGGCCTTCCAACATCCCAAAGCAATTGGCTTATCTGCATTTCACTACTAATAATACTATTTATGGCACGCAATGGCATCAAATACCAAAAACACATGTGCCGTTGATTGCAGACATGAGCAGTGATATTTTTTATAAAAAGCAGAGCTATAACCACTATGATATGTTTTATGCTGCTGCTCAAAAAAATATGGGACCAGCTGGCGTTACACTCGTCGTTATCCGGAAAGACATGCTTGACCGTATTGACCGCGACCTGCCGTCCATGTTTAATTATAAAGCCCATGTGAACAGCCGCTCATTACTGAATACGCCCCCTGTTTTTGCTATTTATGCCTCGCTGCTAATGCTTCGCTGGACAAAACAAAAGGGGCTTGACATTGTAGAAAAGGAAAACATCCTGAAAGCGCAAATGTTATACAATGAGCTAGATAGAAACAGTATGTTTGAACCCACAGTAAAGCACAAGCCCGATAGAAGCCTTATGAACGTATGTTTTACTGCGGCTAATAACGCTGATGAAAATGCTTTTCTCGATTTTTGCAGTGCCCGCAATATTACCGGCATCAAAGGCCATCGTTTTGTAGGGGGCTTCAGAGTATCTATTTATAATGGTGTTACCGTAACTGCTGTAAATGCACTGGTAGAAGCTATGAAGGAATTCGAAGCATCGAAAAAATAAATTCTTTCAACACAGTAAACAATTAGATCAAAAACAATAAAATCTTAACTAAGCCGATTTATTTTCCTGAAATATATTTGGTAGTTCAAAATTAAAACATGGCAAAAATCATCCCCTTCCAGGGGCTAAGACCTAAGAAAGAGTATGCAGACAAGGTAGCAACATTGCCGTACGATGTAGTAAGTGTGGCCGAAGCCCGCGAATTCAGAAAAGAGCCGTACAACTTTTATCATGTAACGAGAGCTGAAATAGACCTTCCTGAAAGTGTGGATGTGCATAGCCAACAGGTATATGACAAGGCTAAGGAAAACCTCGACTGCATGATAGAGGATAAAGTATTGTTTCAGGATAAAGAACCATGCTATTATATATATGAGTTGATAATGGATGGCCGCTCACAAACAGGCCTGGTATGTGCGTCTTCATGCGACGATTATTTTAATGGTATTATTAAAAAGCATGAATTTACACGCCCGGAAAAAGAGCTTGATCGCATCAATCACATGTTAGCTGTCAGGGCACAGACAGGAGTAGTATTCCTTGCTTACAATGATCATGACGAAATACAGAATGTTATTGAGCGATGGAAGAAACAGCACCAGCCAGAATACGATTTTACTGCAAGCGATGGCGTGCGCCACATCTTTTGGGTAATAGATGATTATCCCCGTATTGCTACCATCACTCACTATTTTGAAGAAGAGGTGCCTTGTACTTATATAGCTGATGGTCATCACAGGGCAGCATCTGCTGGAAAAGTTTGCAAGGAAATGAGAGCCAACGGCATATCTGTTACAGGAGATGAATCCTTCAACTATTTTCTCACTTGTATATTTCCGGCAAGCCAGTTACAGATTTTGGATTATAATCGTGTTGTAAAAGATCTGCATCACATGGTGCCCGAGGAATTTTTGCAGGCATTGGAGCAGGATTTCGAGATATACAGACTCGGTGATGAATCATACAAGCCAAAAGAGCCACATGAGTTTGGTATGTACCTGAAAGATGCATGGTACAAGCTTGTAGCCAAAAAAGGCACTTATACTGATGATCCTATTGGTGTATTGGATGTTACCATACTGCAGCAGAACGTGCTTTCTAAAATATTGGGTATTAACGATCCGCGTACGGATAAGCGTGTAGACTTTGTAGGCGGCATAAGAGGATTGGCAGAATTAGAAAAAAGAGTGAATAGTAAGGAAATGGCTGCGGCATTTGCAATATATCCGGTTACTATTAAGCAGCTATTCGATATTGCTGATAGCGGTAACGTAATGCCACCCAAAAGCACCTGGTTTGAACCAAAATTGAGGGATGGCCTGGTTACTTATTTGATTTGATCTGGTTTATAAAGGAATTGGAAATAAATAAAAACATTCTTAATGGAATATAGAAAATTAGGAAAGACCGGATTAAAGCTTAGTGCATTGTCTTTTGGCTCATGGGTTACGTTTAGCACCCAGGTAGAAGATGGAATGGCGGACAAGCTTATGGGTATAGCCTATGACAATGGGATAAATTTTTTCGACAATGCTGAGGCTTATGCCGGTGGTGAATCTGAAAAGATGATGGGCCGTGTATTGAAAAAGAAAAACTGGGAACGCTCATCTTATCTCATTTCCAGCAAAGTATTTTTCGGATTAAAAGGAAAGGATAATAAGCCCAATCAGAGTGGCCTTAGTCGTAAGCATATAATGGAGGCGTGTAATGACGCACTAAAACGTTTCCAACATGAATACCTTGATTTATTTTTCTGCCATCGTCCCGATAAGGAAACACCAATGGAAGAGGTGGTTACCACGATGAACATACTCATCCAGCAGGGAAAAATATTCTACTGGGGTACAAGTGAATGGAGCGCAGCAGAGATAATGGAAGCGCACATGGTAGCAAAAGAATTAGGATTGATAGGCCCTGCAATGGAACAGCCGCAATACAATCTTTTTGAAAGGCAGAAAATGGAAGTAGATTATATACCTATATTCAGGAACATAGGTATGGGCACTACTATCTGGAGCCCGATGGCGTCTGGTTTGCTTTCCGGAAAATACAATAATGGCATTCCCGAAGGCTCACGGTTATCGCTTGAAAATTACACCTGGCTCAAAGACAGGGAAATGACGAAAGACAAGCTGAACAGGGTGAAACAATTAGAAACAGTAGCTATAGATCTCGGTACTAATACAGCAATACTTTCTATTGCATGGTGCATTAGTAACCCGCATGTTACTACGGCAATCCTTGGTGCAACAAAAGAATCGCAGCTAACAGAAAATCTGAAGGCGCTGGAGGTTTATCCAAAGATCACGGAAGACGTGAAAAAGCGGATAGACGATATCATGGGGACGAAGCCTATGGGTGGGTAAAAAGAAGTCTTTTTGCAATATGTTCCACATCCTCAGTCCCTGTACCATTTTGAAGAGAAAATGCGATAGTACGCTTACCATTTGTAAGAGCCACAGTTTTTGGATTTGATGGTGTAATTACCGCCTTGGCAATTAATTTTCCTTGAACTGTGTAGTAAGAAATTGTCGTATAGGTGATGTCCTTTACTCTATGTTTACTGACTTTGTATTTACCGATGGGTTTTTTATCAGCTCCGATAATATACTTTCCTGATACTGATATTGTAACATTTGGCATGCGGGTGCGGCCTGAGTATCTTATTATAGATGTACCATCAGAATCTATTTCATTGTCGGAAATGTCATATATCTCATTTGGATTAATAGCGAAAAGTTTGCGATGGGCACTATCCCTTTGGGCATAGGCTGTAATGGATAGTAAAAGGAATAGGAACAATAAATGAACTTTCATAAAAAGGATTAAAAGGTTCCTTTAAAGTTACAACTAATAATCTTGCTCATAAAAAAGAACCATCCCAAACAAAGCAGGATGGCTCTTTTATCTAATTCAACGCTCAAATTATATCCATTCTTAGTGTCTGCCGCCTTTATGTGAGCTCTTGCCTGAAGAAGGGCTTTTGCTGCGACCGCTACTTTCTGCCTTTTTAGGAACCTTGTCGCCTTCTTCACGAGCTTCTGATAAGCCTATCGCAACTGCCTGTTTAGGATCGGTTATCTTCTTACCTGAGCGGCCGCTTTTCAGCTCACCTTCTTTCATTTCGTGCATTGCTTTTTCTACCTTTTCTCCGGCTTTCTTGGAATACCTTGCCATAGTGATTGTGTTTTAAAGGGATTATTAAATATTACGCTTTTTAAGAGCATTATCTTTTTCGTAAAAATTTCAGACCATTGCGTAGAAGGCTTATAGACAAGGCTATTGAGGAAGATTGAGGAAATATTTACACAATGAAAAACTTTTTCATATATTCAGCATATAGCTTATCCAATATAGCTACATGGCACATGCTTATGTAGCATTAATAAAAATATAGAGCATGGCATTTAGTATCAAGGAATATTTTAAACTGCTTAAAGAGGCAGGGAGTGAATTTGTAAACGATAACGCGACTAAACTTAGCGCGTCCCTGGCTTATTCTGCCATTTTCTCCATAGGCCCTCTGCTGCTGGTTGTCATAACCCTGATAGGCGTTTTCTTTAAAAGGGAAGACGTAACAACCGACTTGTTTAACCAAATACGCGGCCTTATAGGAAAACAGGGAGCAGACCTGCTAATGAGCATATTGACAAACCTGCAGCACCAGAACCACAAAAAATTGTTTGGCATTATAGGAGTTATAGTGCTGATATTTGGTACCACCAGCGTATTTATCGAGATACAGGGCTCTATAAATTATATATGGTCTATAAGGGCTAAGCCAAAAAAAGGATGGTTGAAATTTCTTACTGACCGCCTATTATCTTTTTCTATGGTGGTAGGCCTGGGATTTTTACTTATCGTCTCTTTATTTATAAATACACTAATGGATTTGCTTACAGGAAGGTTGGTGCATTTTTTTGGAGGGACTACAATAGTCTTATTCAATATTCTGAATCTTGTTCTGCTTTTCATTATAATTACTTTCCTGTTTGCTGTGATATATAAAGTGCTCCCCGATGCTAAAATTCATTGGAAAGATGCCCTGGTCGGGGCAAGCTTTACAGGAGTACTGTTTCTGATAGGTAAATTCCTTATAGGCTTGTATCTGGGTAATTCAACAGTGAGCAATACTTATGGGGCCGCCGCTTCTATTATCATCCTCTTATCGTGGGTTTATTATTCGTCCATGATCCTCTATTTCGGTGCGGAGTTCACTAAGGTGTATGCGATACATAAAGGGGAAGGTATAGAAGCAAACAGAACCGCTGTCTTTATTGTAAAAAGAGAAGCCAGGGAGCTTTCTGATCCTACAGACGAAATTGGTAAATGATTACTTGTTCAGCAATAGCTTAATAGATCGGATACTTATAAAACGAAACAGGAACATGCATAGCAGGCTGATTACGCAAAATATAGCAAGTTGTGAGAGCCATGCTACATGAAGCATCGTCACCATATAGCACAAGGACGCAATAAGTGCGAGAAATGCCAGATGTGTTAAGAGCCACCCCGAGTTTACAGGCAGATTGATTTTTTTCACCGAGAAAATGGCAAACCCGATAGCCAGGGCTGTTTGTGTTACAAATGTCACAAAAGCGGCACCTACTGCCTGGTAATGCGGAATAAAGTAGAAATTGAGCCCGAGGTTTATGATCACGCCGAACACGGCCAGTTTATTCAATAATATCAAATCACCATTAGCCGTTAATAACGTTGAGTAGACATATAGGATACTGAACGCAGGAAAAGACACCATAAGCCATGCAAAAATTAACCCGCTCTGTGCAGATGGTGCAGTATATAAAAGATGCATGATGGGCGAGCCGAAGAAAACACCCGCTACCGCTATCATATACGATATAGGCATTATAATGTCTGCCGATACTCTTACTATGGGCTGTACATTTTTCTTTTGTATCAGCATTCGTCCAAATAGTGGCAGCAGCATAGCAGCAAACATTAGTCCGAATGTATTGCATACATCCAGCAGGCGATAGGCTGCAGCATATATCCCTGTTTGCTCTTTGCCATTAGGGCATAGCTTTTCTACCAGCAGCATATCTACCCGCATATAGATGCTCATGAGGAAAATAAGTGTCGCATAAGGGAGACTCTCTTTTACAACTTTACTGAGCATTTTGCCATTGAAAGAAAGCCTGAGGCTGATGGGGTAAATCCGTTTTAAAACAATGAAGGCGGCAATTATTGCTATGGAATAGCATCCCACCTGAGCCAGCACAAACCACTCTATCCTGAATCTGTGCGCAGTGGCCGGGTAAACCAACAGGAAGCCGCAAACAAGGATCATCAGTAAATTATAGCTTACCGACAATATGCCATCTACTTTAAAATGATGCAGAGCTGCAACATTGCTTCGTACATAAAGAAGCAGCATATTAAAGAACTGTATCAGCACTATGCCCATCAGTAACCATCCTTTAATACCGATAATCCACCCTATAACGAATACAGTTAAAGTATATATAGCCATCAGCACAAATCGGGCACTCAGCATTACAGGAAATAAGCTTTTCAGTTTATCCGGGTCCTGAGCTATAGTGCGACTGTTATAATTACTTATGCCAAAATCTAATATGATCTGAAGAATAAGGGTGAAATTAAAAATAGCCTGATATGAGCCATAAGCTGCATTGCCCACTCTGTTCTGCACTATACGGTCTATAAAGAAGAACCATGCAGGCTTTACCAGCACGTTGACAGCAAGTATGAAAAAGAGATTTTTTACAAAAAAACGGCGCATGCCCAATATTTTGGCTGGGTATAAAACGGTAAAATTATATTTTTGTCTCCATAGCTATGCGCATTGCAGTAAATACCAGACTTTTATTAAGAGGAAAACTGGAGGGGATAGGTTGGTTCACATATCAAACAGTCGAACGAATTGTCCGGAATCACCCGGAACATGAATTTGTCTTTTTCTTCGACAGGCCTTACGATCCGTCTTTTATTTTTGCAAAAAATGTAACACCGGTTGTTGTACATCCACAGGCGCGGCATCCTATTCTTTTTTATATCTGGTTTGAGTGGAGCATCCCTTATATGCTTCGCAAATACAAAATTGACTTGTTTCTATCTCCCGACGGCTATTTATCACTAAGAACCAAAGTTCCTACCTGTCTCGTTATCCACGATCTTGCTTTTGAGCATTATCCTGAGCACTTCATGATGAGCCATAGGCTATATTGGAGGCATTATTCACCTCTGTTTGCGCGCAAAGCAAAACAGATAGTTACCGTTTCAGAATTTTCTAAAAAAGATATTAGCACCAGGTACAATGTAGATTCCGCAAAAATAGATGTGGTGCATAATGGTGCGCACGATGAGTATAGACCATTGAGCTGGGAAGAAAGGGAAGAAGCAAAAAAGCAATATGCAGATGGCTGTGAATATTTTGTATTTGCAGGAGCGCTGCATCCCAGAAAAAATATTGTGAACCTGCTGAAAGCATTTATCGCGTTTAAAAAACGGCAACGCAGCAATATGAAGCTGGTGATAGTTGGACGAATGGCGTGGAAATATGAAGAAGTAACAGAAATGCGTGATGAAATGCCCTTTAAGAATGATGTGAAATGGGTAGGCTATATGAATGTAAATGAGCTTTCAAAAGTAATAGGAGGCGCCTACGCATTAGCATATGCTTCATTATTCGAAGGCTTTGGCATACCAATACTTGAAGCTTTACAGTGCCACGTGCCTGCCATAGTGAGCAATACGTCATCAATGCCGGAAGTGGCAGGTGATGCAGCGCTATTGGTAGATCCCACTGATGTGCAAGACATTGCCAATAAGATGGAACTTCTTTATAAAGATGAAGTGCTTCGCAAAAAATTAATAGTTGCTGCCCAGGAACAGATAAAAAAATTCGACTGGGATATTTCTGCGGAAAAATTGTGGGATAGTATGATGAAGTGCGTAGAGAGGTAAGTATCTATTTGTGCTCAATATCCAGGTCCATATTACTCATATTGGCCGACATATCTCCAGAAAATACCATTTCTTGATTTCGCGGGTCATAAAAAGTTACTCCGCAGGTGGACTTACCATTCCCCATATCCATTATAGGGCCTACATTAGCGATCAGTGTACGCAGATTTTTATGTTTGTGCGTTTGTACAAGAGCATGTCCCTTCAATAATAGAAATGCTCCTACTTCTTCTTGTAGCAATGGTTGCAGCTTGTTTTTATATTCATTGCCTCTTCGTGCCAGCAGCTCTATATTATATGTGGCGTTAGTATCTAATCCGCATGAATCTCCCCAAAGTGCTCTATCAGAATTGGGCAGCAATTTCATGGCTTCGTTTATATCTTTTATAGTGTAGTATATATCGTAGTTCCCAAAGATGATATGCACCTGCGGCTCATGCCAAAGCGGGCGCAACTTTATTTTTTGCTGCGCTGCAGAAGAGAAAGAGGCTATGATCAATATTAAAAAGGACAGTGTTTTTATCATAAAGTCCAGTTTAAGGTGATCTATAAATATAACATCTTATACTGAAAAAGATAAAAAAGCCCATGGTTGGCCATGGGCATGAGAATAAAGATTTAAAGAAAATTCAGCGTGTGTTATTTTTTCTTTTCTGTAGGATGAGACTTTACAAATCTCATAGCATACCCCACCATTATAGTAGCAGCACCGGTTTTGTTATCTCCATCTGCAGAATATTTCTGGATGTTTTTAAAGCCATAATTGCCACCACCTTCTATAAACACACTATTTCTTCCAAATACATAAGCAAGGCCTACTCCTCCTTCCAATCCAAAGTTGGTAGAATTAATTGAGCTTTTTACATCAGTAGTAGCATCGAATGATTGAGGCTGAGGTGATAAGGGCATTTGTCCTTGTGCATCTGCATATACTAAGCTATTACCGCTCGTCACTTGTTTTGCTGAAGCCAGGAATCCTATATAGGGGCCGAGGTCAACATATAGTCTGAAGTTTTCACCCAAATCAAAGCCAACTTTTGCCAATATCGGTATCATAATATAATTGAGCTTCGTTTCATTTTTGAAATTTGCATATAAATAAGCAGGTGCAGTACCAGGAGGGAACAATGGAGTAATTTGTTCAGGTGTAGGATATGCCTGTAGACCATCCTTCTTACCGCCCTGGGACGAATATTCTATTTCAGGCTGAAGTGAGAAAAGATTTGAAAAATGATATTCAAAGTATACAGCTGCATCAGGACCAAGCCGTGAGCTATAGCCTGAATTAAGAGGATTGGAGTTGGAGCCTCCAGACGAAAGGTTGGGAATACTCAACCCACCTTTTACGCCGATAGAAAATTGTGCATTAGCATTTGTTGTAATGGCTGCTAAAGAAAACATACAGAGAATCGCAAATAGATTTTTTTTCATAACAGTTTTGTTTACATGATTAATGGTAACAACTTATCCAAAAAGCTTTGTTGGCGTAGCCGCCATTGAAAAAGCATAATAAAAATACACCTTATATTTTTTTATGCCAATCCTTATAACTATTATGACATTACTATTATAAATAGATTAATTTTTGAGATAGATATTCTTTTATAAATCTTTGGATAAGAGAGAATAAGGTTAAAATATTTTTCAAGCTCAGGAAAGAAGTTTCTTTTTAGCATTAATTTTAGCACCGTTTCAAGTAACAGACTTATGAAAAGTTTTGCCAGTGATAATTATGCAGGTGTATTGCCAGAGGTAATGGAAGCTATACAAAAGGCTAATACAGGACATGCGCGTTCTTATGGTAACGATGACATTACAGCCCGGACTATAAAATTATTCAGACAGGTATTCGGTGCTGATGTGGATGTATATTTTGTATTCAATGGCACAGGCGCAAATGTGTTAAGCATCAGCAGTGCTACGCAATCGTACAATGCAGTTTTGTGCTCAGAGACATCTCATATCTATTGCGACGAATCTTCGGCTCCCGAAACATTCACAGGATGCAGATTTTTTCCATTGGCAGCTAATGATAAAGGCAAGCTTACTACAAAAGCAATACAAGAGCGTCTGATAAGAAAAGGAGATGTTCATTATGCCCAAACCAGGCTGCTTTCCATAACCCAATCCACAGAGTATGGCACAGTATACACAGCAGATGAGATAAAGGAAATAAGTAACCTGACAAAAGCTAATGATATTTTTCTGCATGTAGATGGTTCCCGTTTGTTTAATGCTACAGCTCATTTAAGATCTTCCCTAAAAGATATTATAACAAACACTGGGGTAGATATCCTTTCTCTTGGTGGTACTAAAGCCGGAATGATGTTTGGCGAAGCGGTCGTGGTTTTTAATAAAAAACTTTTGGGGCATATTGCCTACAAGCACAAGCAGGTAATGCAGCTTGCTTCCAAAACGCGTTTTATTGCTGCACAGTTTGAAGCCCTATTTACAAATGAATTGTGGAGAGAAAAGGCACTTCATTCAAATAAAATGGCGCAACTGCTATGTGCTATGCTAACTAAGAACCGGCAGATAAGAATAACAAAACCTGTAGAAGCTAATGCCGTTTTTGCCGAAATACCATACGAATGGTATGAGCCACTGCAGGAACATTTCCCTTTTTACATCTGGAAAGAAAGCACTACTGAAGTGCGATTGATGTGCGCTTTTGATACTACAGAGGAAGATATAAATGCTTTTGAGGCAGCAATAAAAAACCTTAAAACTTCTGCTTAAAGTTTTTATTGCTTACTTGTATTAGTTACATCGCCATATAGCTTTTGATAGCCCTTCAGTATTTGCTTTACATCAAAATACAGGCCTTTCACGTTATCGTTATTTTCCTTTAGGGTCAGGTAGTCGCATTGGCCATTAGTCAGCTCCTGCTCTCCCCCATATTCGTAGCCTAATATTTTAACCATGGCATATTCATCAGATATACTTAGCACATGCAAGCCAGTTGTATCAGATTGTCCGTCTCCGCTCGATAATATGGTAAAAGCTATCTTTTTTATTTTGTCAAGGTATGCGCTCGCATCCAACGAATCGCCTGTTTTCTTATAGGCTATAAACATCACGTTCAGCTTCTTTAATTCAAAAGGATCGTTTTGAAGTGATTTTTTTTCGAGGCGTATTACTGTTTGCCATTCTTCCTTGCTTAGTTTTCCTTTATTGAGTAATGCGCGAGCAGTATCATCTACCTCTTCATAAGTATTGTATGTTGAATAATCATCCTGAAAGAAATAACCGTAGTATAGCATACGGTATTCGCGCAGTGAAAGGGTAGTATCGTTGTCTTCATATTTTTTTAAGAGCCGTGGATAGAAAAAGAGTGAATTGCTATCCTTTACTATCTGTTCTATGGAATTATAGTCTGGTACTAGTATCTCTCTTCCCTGGTCCTGACCATTATCATCGTCGTCATCTGTTTCCTGTGCTATAGATAGGTTGGTAAAAACCATAGCCATCAGGAGTAAAACATATTTTTTCATAGATCCGTCCTTTTTTATTTATCATTCCTGGGGCAAGACCAATTCTTAAATTTCGGGTTCGTCTTAAAATAATAACGTGAAATAACTATGCCATAATATAAGTTTTAAGCAAAAATTAAAGAATTAACATTTTATGTTAATATAGGAGATTGTAATACAGATAGGACGTAATTTTACTTACTATCGTTGGTTATGTTCGTATTAAAATCCTGGAATCAATTATCATTAATAATAGCCCTGCGTTATCTGCTCATTGCAGGCATCATGTGGATGGTCTGGTATTTGTTGATCCGTAAGAAGGTTGCATACAAGAAAATTCAATTGCGGTTCCCTTCTTCCAATGATTACAGGCGTGAAATATTCTACTCAATAATTACAGTTTTCATTTTTACGGCTGTTTCAGGAGCTATGTTGCTTACTCCTATCCGCAAATACACTTTGCATTACAATCACATCAGCGATTATCCTTTGTGGTATTTCTGGCTCGCATTTCCGCTTATGTTCCTACTGCACGATGCATACTTTTACTGGACACATCGGATGATGCATCATCCGGCTCTTTTCAAACTTTTCCATTTAGTTCATCACAAATCTACTAATCCATCTCCCTGGGCAGCGTTGGCATTCATCCATTAGAAGCAATTGTTGAGGCAGGTATCTTTCCGATAATGCTGGTAATAATGCCTACAACTGCTATACATCTTTTCTTTTTCTTTTTTGCTATGATGGTATATAATGTATATGGTCATTTGGGTTGGGAACTATATCCCAAAGGCTTTTCCAAACACTGGATCGGTAAATGGGTAAATACCTCGGTAAATCATAATATGCATCATCAATATTTTAAAGGCAACTATGGTCTTTACTTTCTTTGGTGGGATAGATGGATAGGTACTATCAGGAAAGACTATGATAATAAGTTTGATGAAGTGAAAGGCAGGTACTCAACAATCTCAATATCTGCAAAGCAAACAAAACAACCCAATCCAGAAATTATCGCTGATTAAAAACAGAATTATAGGTGCTGTTTTTGTTTTAATTGCTTTCTGATCTTTTCCATAAAGTTTTGTTAAGGAAATTTATAATCGAATGATCATCATTTGACTATGGAGGATTCTGAATAAAATCTGATTCTAAAGATGCTTAAATTTCCTTATGCTTATACGCCTGCTATACAGCCTCTAGACTGATTGGTAACATTAAGTTAACATTCCGGTAACATAGCAATAATACCCGGATATTTCTTTTGCAGGCAATTAAAACACACATTCAAAATGAAAAAATTGTTTACCAGTCTCCGCCTTCCGATTCTGACATTACTTCTTATTGCAGCAGGCTTTTCCGTAAAAGCACAATCAAATGATGATACAGCATTCAAACCTCATGGCAAATTATGGGGATATGCTTTCGGTGATCTTGCATACAAAGGTGGTACAGACGAAGCAGGACGTGGTGGTTCTAACCAATACACAAAAATTCCTCTGAACGAGAACATGTTCCAGTTCCGTCGTATTTATTTGGGATACAATTATGAGATCAGCAGAAAATTTGTTGCTGAATTCCTGTTAGCAGCTGAAGATGATTTTGCTTCAGGCGTTTTAGGCCAGGGCAATGGTGACATCCTGGTGAATAACAAATTCACACCGTATTTGAAATTAGCTAACCTGCGTTGGAGAAACATCTGGAAAAATTCTGATCTTGTTATTGGCCAATCTCCTACTCCTACTTTCGCACAAGGTTCTGCTCTTAAAGAATATGCAAGAAATACTCAAACATCCGAGGAAGTATGGGCATACCGTTCTATAGAAAGAACAATTACCGATATCCGCCGTACTCCTTCTTACGATTTCGGTCTTTCTCTGCAAGGTTGGTTTGATAATAAAGGATGTTTTGGTTATGATGCGATGGTTGCAAACGGACAGAGCGACAAACCTGAAAATGATATGTTCAAATGGTTCTATGGTGATGTATATGCTAAATTCTTCAACAAGCGCTTAATCGTTGATCTTTATCAGGATTATGAAAAACTTAACTGGAACCCAATGGTTAACGGTCAGAATGAAACTGCAACTACCAATGGTACTACCACTACTTATAGCCTTCCTTCTGCTTCAGGTTTACATCACGATCGTAACATGAGCAAAATATTTGTTGCATGGAACGATAAGAAATTTACAATTGGCGTTGAAGCATTTACTGCTACATTAATGGGTGATGTAGCTGCCGTAGGTACAGACCATAAAGTTTATTACCGCACTACAAAAGCATCAGGTATCTCTACTTTTGTTCGTGGCGCTATCTACAAAGATAAGTTAGGCTTCTTCGCTCGTTACGATAATTATAATCCAACAAGCAACCTGAAAGCTGTAACAACTCCTGGTATTGTTTCTTATAGTGCTCTTACTTCTCAGTACGAACCAACTAACAAAGAACAATTTATAACATTCGGTCTTGATTACACTCCAATTAAAAACGTGCATATCATGCCTAATATCTGGATGAATACTTATAATACTGAACTTTCTAGCAGCGAATACAAAATGAGTTCAGCAGCTTCAGGAATAAAAGGTACTGACATGGTTTATCGTTTAACATTCTACTACATCTACGGTAAATAACTATAAATATTAAAACCATAAAACACAGTTATGAAACTTTTAAAAAGTCTGACATTAGCGGGTTTAGCATTAGCTATCACAGGCAGCATGACATTATATAGCTGCAATGGCGGTGGTAATGCAAAAGGCTCAGATAGCACTGCATCTTCGGGAAATAGTGATGATAACACTATACTGGGTGCGGGTAGCTCATTTGATAATCCTTTGTTTTCAAAAATGTTCTCTGAGTATAACAAAACCAATGGCCTGAAAGTAAATTATCAGTCAATAGGTTCTGGTGGAGGTATTCAACAGCTTACAGCAAAAACAGTTGACTTTGGTGCTTCTGATGCTCCACTGAATGATGAGCAAGCTGGTAAAATGTCAACTCCTGCTATCCATATTCCTATTACTGCTGGTGCAGTTGTAATAAGCTACAACCTGCCTGATGTAAAGGATACTCTTATGCTGACTCCTTCAGTTCTTGCTGATATCTTCTTGGGTAAAATAACAAAATGGAACGATGCTAAGATCGCTGCTATCAATAAAGGAGTTAAACTTCCTGCTACCCCAATAGTTATCGCTCACCGTGCTGATAACAGCGGTACTACAAATATCTTCACTACTTATCTTTCTAAAGTAAGTGACGAATGGAATACTAAAGTTGGTAAAGGTTCTGGTGTAAACTGGCCTGTAGGTCTTGGTGGTAAAGGTAACGAAGGTGTTGCGGGTACTATTAAGCAAACTCCTGGAGCTATTGGTTATATAGAACTGGCTTATGCCGTTCAGAACAATATGCCTTTTGCTAAAATGCAGAACAAGGCAGGTAATTTCATTACTCCAAGCATAGCAAGCGTTACTGCTGCTGCTAACATACAGATACCTGCTGATGGGAAAGTATCTCTTACAAACACCGATGCTGCTGATGGATATCCTATATCTGGCCTTTCATGGGTATTGATCTACAAAGAACAAAAATATAATGACCGTTCTCAGGACAGGGCTACCAAACTTGTAAAAATGATTTGGTGGATGACACACGACGGACAGCAATATAGTTCTGCTCTCAACTATGCACCTCTTTCTCCTGCTGCTGTAAGCGTAGGTGAAGCATTGTTGAAATCAGCTACTTACGATGGTAAGCCAATTCTGCAATAATTAGCAATGATTAGATAAATGGATACATCAATCAATAATGATTTAAATACCCGCAGTGGAGACGCTCTGCGGGTATTTAATTCTTCAGGTAAAGCCAACACTGCGAAAAGCGCCAAAAGACTTAAACGGTCGTATAGGCAAATTAAGACTGAGAATGTTTTCAGACGAACGCTGACCATTATGGGATTAGCTATGGTGATATTGGTATTAGGAATAATGCTCACGCTCATCGTCCAGTCCATACCATCTATTAAGGCTTTAGGCATCAGCTATCTCTGGGGCAAGACATGGGATCCTGTGCGTGATATATATGGAGCATTTCCATTCCTTATCGGCACATTACTTACCTCTTTCCTTGCATTGATCATTTCCATTCCTTTTTCATTTGCCACAGCTATTTTCTTAGGTGAATATTATCCTAAAGGCTGGTTCCCCAATCTTTTGAAAAATACTGTGGAGCTCATCGCGGCTGTGCCATCAGTAATTTATGGTTTCTGGGGCATAGCAGTATTAGTACCGATAGTGCGCAGTTTTGAATTGAAGATAGGAGTTGATCCGATAGGGGTGGGTATATTCACTTCTTCGCTCATACTTGCTGTAATGATCATCCCGTACGCGGCCTCTCTTGGCAGATCTATGATACAGATGGTACCATCTATGCTAAAAGAAGGCGCATACTCATTGGGTGCTACCCGCTGGGAAGTGATACGCAGCGTGATACTTCCTTATACAAAATCCGGCTTGTTTGCCGGGGTATTATTATCTCTTGGCCGCGCACTTGGTGAGACAATGGCCGTTACAATGGTTATCGGTAATACCAGTCTATTGCCTAAAAACATTTTTTCACCCGGCAATACCATGGCCAGTGTGATAGCAAATGAATTTACGGAAGCAGACAGAACCGTTTACCTCTCAGCATTGATAGAGCTTGGCCTGGTGTTATTCCTGGTAACTGTAGTGATCAACATGATTGGCAAAAAGATTATTAGCCGCTTTACAAAAGAATAGTTTATGAAATCACCAGTAAAATATAGAATCGGTAAAAGCTCTGGTTTTCAGATACTCACAATTATACTTGCCTGTTCTTGTGTAATACCCCTGATTGCGATCATTGTGTATATTATTAAAGCAGGTATTACAAAGATAAACTGGCAGTTCTTTGTTAATCTTCCTAAGCCTGTGGGTGAATCAGGCGGCGGTATAGCGAATGCATTGGTCGGAAGCATCATTATCATCTTAGTGGCATCTGTTATCGCAATACCTATAGGCATACTTTGCGGGATATATCTCAGCGAAAACAAAAAAAGCAGGCTTGCATATTGGAGCCGCTTGTGCGTGGATATTCTGCAAGGTGTTCCTTCTAT